>PDWI01003308.1_pt1 | contig 26059 bp, 23 predicted proteins | sample 1430891 | NCBI WGS metagenome assembly PDWI01 (sample SAMN01162508, study PRJNA174530) | Oral metagenome, whole genome shotgun sequencing project. | biome: Marine environment; feature: Marine mammal; material: Swab sample of the gingival sulcus; isolation source: swab sample of gingival sulcus...
ATTTAAGCAAATCGTTTTTTTTTTTTTTTTGTTAAAATTGACTTTGAAAATATTTCACAATTCAAAGGAGATTTTATGAAATACGCAAAAGGTTTAAGCTTAGTAGCCACTATGGCTTTGTTGGTAGTAGGTTGCGGAGGCGGGTCTTCTAAATCGCAAGGGGTAGATGGACATGAAGTTACAGTTGAGAGAGGCTTTGTTTTAAATGCTATAGTGCAAGATAGCTCTAATCAAACAGCTATACAAAAAAGCAAAGGGGTTTATGTTTTTAAAACAAAACCAACACTGCCTTTAAAAGTGGTTTCAACAGAGGCAACATTTATCGATGTTGATGGAGATGGAAACCCTAGTCAAAAAGATATGAAGCTAGAAAAAACCCTTACTTCATGCGAAATGGATAAAATAACTCCAGTTAGCTCACTAGTGCAAAAACTAGACAATGAATGTAAAAAAGTAGATGAGACTTACAAAGAGGTAGCACAAGAGTTTGGTGTGAGCGTAAAAGATTTAAAAACACTTCCATCAAAGCAAGATGTTAAATCAGCTATACTTACAAATGCTATATATAAAGATATGGATGATTTAATAAGCATAGATAAAAGTGAACTTGCTAGTATAAAAACAACAGTAGAAAATATAAAAACCATAGTAGGCGATAAAGTAAAAACAAATAAAGACATAGAAGAAGCACTTATCGAACAAGGGGATTTTGACTCTTTAAGTAGTGATGAAATTGCTAAGATTAAAGAAGCTAAAAAAGATTATGATGATGGGCAAGCAAAGCCAAAAGTAAAAGGGTTTGAAAAGGGAAAGAGTTATTATTTCATGGATATGGATGCTGAGATGGCAAATGGCAAGAAAGATTTAGAGATAGAGTATGAAGAGCTAAATACAAAAACCATGATTTGGGGAGAATGGGAGTATGATTTTGATAGTAAAAAATGGGAAGATGCTATCATACATAGTCGCACATGGCTACTAAAAGATGGCACTTGGGGCAAAGATGACAAAATAATGATAAAAGATGGAGTCATTATCGACCCTGTTGGCTCTAAAATAACTATGATAGAAGATGGCAAGCCAATAGAGGGCAAAAAAGATATGGAAATAATTGTAGATACCCATAGCGAACATTTCAAAAGAACAAAAGACACCATAAGCATTGATTTTCCAAAAGGAAGTATGGTTTATAAAGTTACTGAGGAAGAGAATGATACTTATGCAGTTTATGGAAATGAAACATATGATTTTGCAAGTGTAGATGAACTTAAGAAAAAAACTTGCGAAAAAGCAGACCGCTCTTTTAAAAATTTTGTCTTCGATAAAGCTTCGTGCGATGATGATAGTGTAGTAAAAGGCAAGATAGAAAACGGTACTTGGGAGTTTAAAACTATAAATAAAACTAAGATGATATTTTTTATAGAAAAAAACAATAGCTATCCGGCTATATTTGCCCAAGAAGATGGAAAAGTAGTACAGCTTTGGAGATATGAAGCAGACCCTAAAGAGACTTACCATGTTTATAATGAAATTGCACTAGATGCATTAAAAAAAGCGATGTTTGAGTATAGAATAAAATGGCTTGCAAAACCATAACGAAAGTTTAGAGCAAATAGGCGTAAGTTGCAAAATGCTTACGCCTAAAAATTATTTGGATCTCATGGAGATTTTAGTGCCATAAAATTGGAAAATTCAAAACCCAAACAATAAAAACTCATAAATATTTAAAATCTCCACATCGCCAATTTTACTGCTACCATCTTCGGTGATAATGGTTTGCTTGATTTTAGTATCAAGTTTTAACTCTTTTATGGTTTTTTCAAAAGGAGCGATTTCTCTTTGTAGGGTTTTGGCGTCTTTTAAGGATTTGCTTACTTGGATAAGGGCTTTTGGGGTATTATTTTTAAAGATGATAAAATCTATCTCTAAATTATTTGCTGTTTTATAATAATATATATCATAACCTCTTCTTTTTAGCTCTAAAAATACTACGGTCTCCAAATCATTACCTCTGGTTTGGAGGTTTGGAGTTCTAAAAATATTTGACAAGCCTAAGTCGCAAGAGTAGTATTTTTTTTCATTTGCATTTTGCTTTTTAATCGAATAATCAAATTTTTTCACTTCATAAATCATATAAGCATTTTTTAGATATTGCACATAGTCTCGTGCCATATCAAATGAGATATTAAAATTGTTCTTAAGTTTTGTTGTGCTTTGAATGATACTAGAATTGCTTAGCAAATATGCTACGATTTGCTCTAAGGTATGAAAATTTTTAAGCTTAAATCTTGCTACTATGTCTTTTAATAAGATAGAGTCTTTATAGGTTGTTAGTAGTTCTTTGCTTTGGTGCTCATGATAGTCTAAAACTTTTGGAAAAGCTCCATATCTTAGGTATGCTTCAAAACTTCTGTTGATGTCTATTTGTTTATTTATCAAATCTAGTTTTGAGTTGATACTAAAGCCTTGAAAACTCAAATACTCTTTAAAACTCAAAGTATATATATCTATATCTATATATCTTCCGCTTAAAACTGTGGCTATTTCGTAACTTAACATGGAAGAGTTTGAACCTGTGATAGTTAGATATGATTTTTTAAGTTCGTATTCTTTATTGACCCATTTTTCCCAATTGGGAATATTTTGAATTTCATCTAAAAATATATAAGGTTTTGAGCTAGGATTTAGATACTCAAGGTAAGTATTTTTTATATCTTCAAGCAAGGAGACGCTTAAATGATTTAAAAATCTAGGGTCTTCAAGATTTACAAAAAGTATATTTTTTCTATCGACACCTTGTTTTAAAAGCATTTTTATTTGATTAAGCATTAGTGTTGATTTGCCACATCGTCTTATGCCTTTTATGACAACTATTTCATCTTTAGTTATGAAATCTTGTATAAATTTATCATAGTTTTTTCTATCTTTTATGCCTTCTATACCTTTGTTCCAGTAGTTCCAGTCGTTTAATACTGATATAATTTCGGATTTGTCCATTGATTTCTCCTGATATTGTATGTTATATCTTACAATTTTAAAGATAATTATTTGCTTAACTTGATAGATTATATTATAACTATCTCGTTTTCTAGTTTTATTATATTTATTTTCTTGCACTTTATATGATAATTTAAATTTTAAAATTTTCAAGGAATTTTTTACCAAACGACCTCATGAGCATATAATCTACACTATTTTCAAAAAATACTAAAACTTTCTTTAGATTTAAGCAAATCGTTTTTTTTTTTTTTTTTTAGATTTTATGAGAAAAGTTACTTCAATTGTTTGACAACCTTATGCTTGCTTAGTTTGCAATCTTACGCTTCTGAGCCAGAAAAAAATTTAAATATTGCCATCGAAAAGTTTAAGCAGTGCACTTTAAAAAAAGATGTAAAATGCCTATTTGATATGACAGATAAGGAGTATACTAAGGCAAATGGACTTAGTTTTGATATTTTTAAAGAGGGCTTTAAAGCAGTTGATGTGCAGAAGATTACAACTCAAAGTGTGGGTATGCAAAAGGTTATCGTTGCTAAAGTAGGATTTAATGTTAGCACCAGTGTAAATGGACAAAAGATGCCAGATGGGCTTCAATACTACTATGCAAACTCATATGACTATGGCAAAACATGGACTTTTGAGCCTATACCATTAGATCAAGCCGAAATGGACTACAACTAAGGATTAGGTATGGGAGCAGTTGTAAGGCAAGAGATAAAGTATTGTGAAACTTGTGGGCACGATACTGTGCATATAAAAAGTGGACAAAAGATGAACTGGGTGTTGCATATTATCTTAACGGTAATAACTGCAGGGCTTTGGCTTATCGTATGGTTTTTTATATTTATATATCATATGATAATGGACGTGGGAAAAGATATGGCGAGTAGATGGACATGCTCAAAATGTGGCACTAAAAAAACCATACTCTAAGATAAACAACCTAGGCTAAGCTTGGGTTGTTTTATTTGGTATTATTTTATTGCTAAAAAGAATTAAACTTAAAATTCCAAAGATTAAAATACAAAATACAAAAGGTAACTTTATGTTAAATCCATATAAAAATGTACCAACAAGCGGTGCGGTTACCATACCTATACCTTGGGCTGCTGAGATGGTTCCAGCAGATGCTCCTTGTTCGTGTTTTTGTACTAGATTTACCGCTAGAGTTTGAGAAGCGGGAAAGATAAGCCCTAGTCCAAAAGTTCCTATGCTAATGCCAGCAGTTAAAGTGATGAGAGAGTTAAAACTAACAGCTAAAATATAACCAAATATACCCATAAGTGAGCCGTAAAACAAAAGGGTGTCTGGTTTAGCTTTGACTTTAGATACAAATATTTGTGAGGCTATAAAAACAACACCCACCACAGCTAGTATGTATCCTGTATAGGTGGAGGCTTTTATGTTGTCAAATCCAAAACTATCTATGAGATAAAAACCTAGTATGATTTGCGTTGTGGAGACTACAAACATAGCAACAAAAATGGCAAATGATGGCATTCTTAAGCGTTTGTCTGTAAGTTTTATCATAGGCTTTTCATCGCTAGAATGTGGCTTTTTAAAGGGGAGCTTAAAATATAAAAGCAAGGTTGCTATAAAAGGCAAAAGAGCAAAGGCATAAAGGGGAGTTGATAGTCCATAGTTTGCAAGATATCCCCCTAGGGCTGGCCCAAATATCATACCAAAACCATTTGCAGCAGCTAGTTTTGCTATGTAAGAGGTGCGTTTTTCAGGCTCAATCAAATCTGCCACTAAGGCATTTGAAGCAGGAGTTAGGGCTGAGTAAAATACACTAACGCTTCCTCTTAAAAATAAAAGTGCAAAAAAGCTAATCCAAACATAGGGAAGCGAGGAGAGGGCATAATCTATAAAAATACCATTGCCAAGATATCCTACTGCTATACCTAAGGCACCTATGATTAGTACTGGTTTTCTACCTATGATATCGCTTTTTCTGCCCCAAAATCTTGAGCTTATCACCCAAAGTATACCGCCAATACTTACCATAAGTCCTGCTTGATATTCTTGCATACCTAAAGCTCGTATAATGGGTCCAATAACACTTAAAAATGCCATGGAAGCTGAAGCACATAGCAGATTTAAAAGCATAAGTATTTTTATCTCTTTCAAAATCATACCCTTTGTATTTTAAGTTGTGTAGCCATAAAGGTTGCAATTAGTGCAAAAAAGCTAAAAAGTATTATAACATTTTCATATCCCACTTTTCCAGCTAACGCCATACTTGAGCTTGAAAAGATTATGCTAAAAAACATGTAAACTCCGTGTTGCATGGCAAAGCCAGTAGCGGGAGATATCTCTTTGCATTCATCCATCATAAGTGTTGTTATAACTATGCCAAGTATGCCATAAAGCGAAAAAGCAAGACCTACTATGGCTGTTATGTAAAACTCATTTGGTGAAAAGTTTAAAGGAATGAGATATAGATACAAGACAAAAAATTGAGCTAAAGATACAGATATCAAAACACGTCTAAAGTTAAACTTTTTCATAAGTTTGCTCGCTAAAAGTGTGATAAATGCTCCTATGCTGTATCCTACTATATGTATATAAAAGCCGATTTTGCTAAGTTCCCAGCCTAAATCTACAAGTATGGGTGTTATGAGCACATAAGCACAACTTCCACTTGCTGGAAAAAAGATGATAAATCCTAGCCATTTGAGTCTTGTTTTCCAAAAACTAAAATAACTTTTAAGTTTTACCTTTTCCATCTTTGTTTTTATATTTTTTTCTTCATAAAAATATAGCAAAATAAGGCTATTTAGTGTGATTATACTAAGTAAATACATAGTATAAGACCATCCTAAAAAATCATAGATAACAAGACCTAATCCTCCGCCAAGAACCATGCCTAACATACCTCCGGCTGATTTTAAACTCATAACATAAGGTCTGTTTTGCAAACTTATATCTTTTAGCACCAGAGCGTCTAGTGCCACATCTTGGGAAGCAGAAAAGATAGAAAATAGAGCTATGATAAAAACTATAAGTTCTATATTTTGTTCTATGTTAAAACTAGATACTATGAGCAGAGTTAATACCATTAGAAGCTGAAAAAATCCAACCCAAGCTTTAAAGTGACTTTTTTGGCTAAGTTTTAGTCCATCTACCAAAGGTGCCCATAAAAATCTCACTACCCATACTAGCCCTAAAGAGTAGATTAGCCCTAGGCTTTCAAGTCCTATGTCATTTTTTCGTAAAATCCCTACAAAGGCTTCCACGAAAAAAGCAAAGCCTACAAACTGTGTAATGTATAGACTTAAAAATAGGCTTACTTTGTAAAAGCCTAGGGCTTTAATCATCTTTAACACTCCATTTTTTTATCCTGCTTTGAGCCTCATTCATCTTTGCGTATCGCCCATTTTTACCAAGTAGGTCTTTGTGTTTGCCATTTTCTATTATGCATCCATCTTCTACTACTAAAATATTATCTGCATGAGATATAGTGCTAAGTCTGTGAGCTATAACTATGATAGTTTTGCTTTTTGTTAGCTCATCAAGTGCTTTTTGCACAGCTACTTCACTTCCTGTATCAAGAGCAGATGTAGGCTCATCTAGTATAATGATAGGGGCATTTTTCAGTATAGCTCTTGCTATACTAAGCCTTTGCCTCTCTCCGCCACTTAAACTTGAACCTATCTCTCCTATTTTGGTCTCATATCCTTTCTCAAGCCTAGATATAAAATCTTCGCAATGGGCTTTTTTAGCAGCTATCTTAACCTCTTTATCACTTGCCTTAGGATTTCCCATGCGGATATTATTTAAAATAGTATCATCGAACAAATATACATCTTGAAATACTACACTTATATGTTTCATTAGCTCACTTTGGCTCACATATCTCACATCTACTCCGCCTATCTTAACACTTCCTTTTTGTGGGTCAGCATAACGCATGATGAGTTTTATTATGGTGCTTTTGCCACTACCGCTTTTACCCACTATAGCAGTTAGACTATTTTGCTTGATGTGAAAGTTGATATTTTGTAAGGCTTTTTGATTGCCTTCTTCGTATGAAAAATCTACGTTTTCAAAACTTATGTCATGGCTTTTTATGGTTTTATTTCCAAGCACGGGAAGGTTATTTTTGTCTAAAAGCTCTTCGATTTTCACAAATGCTTCTTGAGCAACATCGATGATATTTGTAAGAGCTATAAAAAGTCCTACAGGCTCATTTAAGCGGTTGAGTATAATGAGCATGGATAAGGTGTAAGGTATGGTGTAACTTCCATCTAGCACATAAAAACTAGCTAGAGCAAAGGAGGCTAAAAAGATGAGTTCTAAAAGAGTGCTAAGCAAAGTGTTTGGCAAGGTTGCTTTGTTGGCATTTGAGTGTTGTATATTTTGCACATTGTCTATGGAAGCATTTAGTTTTTTAGAGTTTTTGCCAACTTGATTTAGACTTCTTAACACTGCTAAGCCTTGAAGATATTCTAAGGTATTTGCCTCTAGTTCACTGTGGGCTTGTAAGCTTTTTTGTTTGCCTATTTTACTTCCTTTTCTTGAGTAGTTATAAAGTGGGATTAAAAAAGGAAAGGCTAAAAGGGTTAAAAGACCAAAGCGGTAGTCTATGAAGAAAAATCCAACTATCACACTAAGTGGCATCACAGAAGCATCAAAAAACATACCAGCAACTACGCCCATAGTCATGACACTATCATCAACTTTTTGGGCTAAAGTGTTGTTTAGCTCCCCTGTTTTGTATCTTGATAGGGTTTGAAGAGGCATGGTTTTTAGTCTATCGCCTAGTTTTAGCCTTAAATTGTGTAGTATTTTTGTAAAATCATCATGATATGAAAAACCAAAAGCATACCATTTTAAAGCTATACTTATGAGCGTTAGTATGAGGATGACTAAAAGATACCATAGGGCTTGTTTTGGTTCAAAATTGTCATTAAAAAAAAGAGTTAAAAGCGGGAAAAACATTACATAGCAAATACCTGTAAAGGCGCTTGAAAGTATAAAGGCAAGATATGTTTTTTTGAGTTTATGACTCTTTTCTCCTGCGATTTTTAGTATAAGTTTATAGGTTTGATAAAATGATTTTGTTTTCATGCTTTGCCCCCTTCTAAGCTCCATTTTTCAGCTCTTTTATAATAGTTCCAAAGTTTTGCATAGGAGCCATTTTTTTCTAAAAGTTCTTGGTGGTTTCCTCTTTCGCTTACCCTACCTTTATCTAAGACGATGATTTGTTCCACATCTTTTATGGTGCTAAGCCTGTGGGCGATTATGAGTACAGTTTTTCCTTTGGTCAAGTTTGCAAGGGCATGGACTATCTCTTCTTCATTCTCAGGGTCTGCAAAGGCTGTGGCTTCATCTAAGATGATGATAGGCGCATCTCTTAGTATGGCTCTAGCTATGGTTATGCGTTGTTTTTGACCTCCTGATAGTTTAGTTCCTCTATCTCCCGCTTTTGTATCGTAGCCTTTTGGCAAAGTGAGTATAAAATCATGTATCATTGCTGCTTTTGCAGATTTTTGAATCTCTTCATCGCTAGCGTCTGTTTTCGCAAGAGCTATATTGTCTCTTATGCTCTCATCAAATAAAAAAGTATCTTGAAAAACAAAGCTAACTGTATTCATCAAATCTTCAAATGCCATATCTTTAACATTTATCTCTCCTATTTTTATCTCTCCCTTTGTCACATCCCAAAATCTAGGTATTAACTTTGCTATGGTGCTTTTTCCACTTCCCGAACTTCCCACTAAGGCACATACTGAACCACTTGGTATGTTTAAGTTTATATTTTCTATGGCAAGATTGCCACCTTTTGTATAAGCAAAGCTTACATCTTTAAAGCTAATATCATAGTTTTTAGGTTTTTTGGGATTTTTACTTTGTTTAAGTTCTTGTGTGTTAAGAAGCTCGTGGATTGCGAAAGCAGAAGTTTGACTTTTTTTGATAAGTTGGTTCATCCACATTAAAGGCATCATAGCGTCAGCTAAACCTGTAGATAAAAACAGTACAAGCATAAATGAGCTAAGCTCAAGAGTAAAAAACGTTTTTAATCCTATGGCAGTTAAAAACACCATGATAAGTGTAGGAAGAGGGGTTAGTATAACCATACCAAGTCTTCCACTTGTTTTTCCTTTATCCATCCACTCGTTTATATTATGTCTATAGTCATCTAGTGAGTCTTTATATCGTTTAAAGCTGCTTGAGCCATCTTCAAAGGTTCTCACAACTGGCATAGCTTGGATAAACTCGACAACTGCTTTGTTGATATTTTGTTGAGCTTGCTCATATCTTGAGCGGTAGTATTCGTGGTCTTGCATGGCAAAACTCATGGCAAAAAATCCCACGGCTAAAACACTCATAGACGCTAAGGCTAAACGCCAATCTGCTAAAAATAAAATCACAAGTGTTAGTATGGGCGATATTATGCTTCTTGATAGCATAGGCGTAGAATCTGCTACAAAAGCGTGTAGGTTTTTCACATCATCTTGCATGATTTTTTTTAAAGCTCCGCTCCCTTTTGTATTTATAAATCCAAGGGGTACTTTGGCAAGATGTGTGCTTATGTTTTTTCTTAAAATGCTTTCTAGTCTAAATGCTCCATAGTGTGAGACGAGAAAAGAAAAGCCCTTAGACAAAAAGCCACCAAAAAGTAAAAAAGTTAAGACTAAAATGGTATCTAATAGGTTAAAATTAAATCCCAAAAGAACTAGCTTTTCACCCCTAGCTAAAGCAGTGAGAGAAAAGCTTAAAAACACTAGTCCTAAAAGGCTAAAAATTACCCCAAGAGAGTTTAAAGCCATGGCTTTAAATATGGTTGATTTTACGGGGCTTAGTATAGCTAAAAGCCCCTTTTTTTTATTTTTTTTCACAAAAATCCTTAAAACCTATAGTCAACACCAAGTCCAAACATGCGAGGTTTGTTAAAGGTTGCTATGCTCACATCAGCTCTTTGAAGATAAGATGTTATGTGTTCGTTGTTTGTAATATTTGTTCCATAAGCGTAAATATCAAAGTTTTTTAGTTTGTAGCCTAGCTTTAAATCAACACTAACACCACCGTTGTTAGTTAGTTGTTTGTTTTTCGCCATATTGTAAAAATATGTCTTACCTCTAAAGTGTCCATCTACTCTTGCGTATATTCCATTTTGCGCATAATACCCAAGTCCTAGTGAGCCTGTGTAGGTCGGTGTAGTTTCGATTTTTTCGCCTTTGTGTTGGATTAAGCCATCGTCAAAATCATCATACTTAGCATTTGTATATCCAAATCCACCACTTAGTTCAAGCTCTTTTATAGGGTAGTAGTTGAAGTCAAATTCTAAACCTTGTGAGTGAGCTTTGTTAGCATTATCTGTTACAAAAGTATTACCAACTAGTTTAAATACATGGATATCTTTTATATCAATCCTAAATATATTTGCATTAAAATTAAAGTTTTCGTATGAGCCTTTTAAGCCTATTGTGTAGTTTTTAGATTTTTCAGGTTCAAAGGTATTGTTTTTTAAGATATTTGGGTCATTTTTAAGACTCATAGAGAAGTGGTTAAAACCCCCATGCATATAGCCTGTTGAAAAGGATGCGTAAGGCATAAGGTGTTCGTTTAGTTTATAGCTAAGAGCTACTTTTGGCAAAAAGGCATTCCATGTTTTTTTGGTTTTATAAGCCATAGGAGTATCTTTTGGTATATCAAAGCCTATGGGATATATGAAGGTTTTAGAGTCCATTTTCTTTTGAAATCTCTGAACTCTAGCTCCTAGTGTTAGACTTAGCTTGGAGTAGATGGGTAGTTTTACCTGTCCAAAAAGTGCTTTGGTATTTGCTTTTTGTTTTGTATAAGCTTCTATGCTCATCTTTGAAAAACCAGCGGCTGGATTTGCAGGGTTATTTGGCATAAGTGTTTGCCAATATATGGGCTTATTTTGTATCTTCTCTCTATCAGCATATAATCCTACTACCCACTTTGTATCTTTGTTTTTGTTTGAGACTTTTACCTCTCCTGTATATTCTTCTAAATTTATATCCATGCCCATTTTTAAGCCATACTGTGCAGGGATTGTTCCATAATCTCCATCCATATCTCCTTTGGCATTGCTTTTTTGGTGAGTTAGGGTAGAGCTTATGCGAATAGACGGAAGATTGTATGTGGCATCCAAGCTTTGGGAGTCTATCTTTGTTGTTGTTTTGTCTTTTATATCTTGTGACCTATGTTTTAAATGTTTGCGACTAAATGAGTCAAAACTAGCATTGCTAGCTTGTACGTCCATGTGAGAAAATCTATCGATTTTTTCATCGCGACTTAGACTTAGTTTTAGTGAGAGTCTGTCATTTGGTCTTGCTAAAAGATAAGTGCTTAACTGAGTTTGGCTATTTTTTCCTGCTTTTTTGTTTTTGCCATCAAATATATCTGTTACATATCCATCGCTTCTAACTCCTCTAGCATTTAGTCCAAAGTAGAGTTTTTCATCCATAATGGGAGCTTGGATATTAAATTTTCCTTCAAGGGTGTTTTTTGAGCTATACTCTAAGCCCACGCCTCCATTTACCACATCGCGAGGTTTTTTGGTTACTATATTTATGACCCCTCCTATGGCATCTTTACCATAAAGTGTTCCGCTAGGCTCTCTTAAAACCTCAACTCTCTTGGCATTTGCTAAGGCCGCTTCGTAGATGTATATGTTGCTTACTGGTACTCCATCTACGTAGATGATGATGGGATTTTTTTGTGTAAAAGGGGAGCTATTTATGCCTCTTACATTTACCATAGTCGCTGAGCCATAGTCACTCATACTAGAGATATTTGGAACATTTGCGATGACATCTTTTATATTTTTAATATTTTTTTCTTTTAAACTCTCTTCATCGATTATTGTTATGGATTGCGGTATCTCATGGGCTTTTTCTCGCATCTTATTTGCTGTAACTGTTATGTCGTAGTGATTTTCATGAACATGTTCGTTTGCTAAAAGAGCCGAACAAGTACAAATAGTTGCTATACTTAATAGTTTTGATATCTTCATAGACTCTCCTTTTCGATATAGTTGTAAGATGAAATTATATCAAAACTAACACTTATTATCAATACCTTTTAATAGTAGAAGAATTTTTTTTTAATAGTAGAAGAATTTTTTTTAATAGTTGTGGAATTTTTTTATATTTAATTGACAATTTTTTTCTTTTGATGTAAAATCTACCTTTAAGTACTATTATTATCGTTTTAAATATTGGAGCATTTATGAGTGTTGTTTTGCATCAAGAAGAGATTTTTAATGCCAGTGATTTTTTTAATGTTAATAAGCAAAAAGGTGTCAAAAATTTTAAATTTAAAAAAGATTTTGGTAGCTTTTATATGGATAGTTTTTGCGATGAAAATGGCTTACTCTTAAGTCTTACGAAGATAAAGTTTAACAAAAATGTAAAATTTATCTCTTCAGATTCATATCCTAGTGGCAACTTTTTAGCTTTTAATATGGGTGAAGATGTATTTATGTCTGATAAAAAGCAAAGGTATGGCATAGCTAAAAATCTTTGCTATCATGGTTCTTTTGTTGGTGGAAAGAGCGGATATGGTTACTATGAAAAAGATAAGGAGTATATGCACTTTCATATCATTTTAAAAGATGAGTTATATGAAAAGCTTTTTTGTCAAAATGAAGACAATATTTTGCATCAAAATAGTAACTTCTCAACATTTTTTAACAACCGCATAAGTGCAACTCAACATCAAATATTAAAGCAGATTTCAAACAATCCTTTTAGTGATGATGTTTTGGAAAATCTTTTTTTGCAAAGTAAGGCTTATGCTTTGCTTTATGAGAGTGCAAAAATAAAACCTATAAAAGAGCATATTTACCTAAGCCAAAAAGATAGGCAAAAGCTAGATTTAGCTAAAAATATACTTCTTGAAAATTTAGTAAATCCACCTAGCATAAAAGAGCTATCTAAAAAAGTAGCTTTAAATGAAAACAAACTTAAAAAAGGTTTTAAAGAGATTTTTGGTCAACCTTTGTATAAGTTTTTAGCTGTTAGGCGTTTGGAAGTAGCAAAAGAGCATTTGAGTTTAGGGGAGATGAATATAAGCGAAGCCGCTAGGCTTGTGGGATATAGATGTCAAAGTCATTTTTCAAAAAAGTTTGTGGAGCATTTTGGATATGGACCTAAGGAGTTAAAAAAACAGTATTATGTTTAAAGATATTGCAAGAGCAATGGGCTAAATGCAGATTAAGAGTTTTGATGAAATAGCAATGGTAAGTAAAGATGACTTTGGAAAAGTAAAGGATAAATTAAGAGATTTATTTTGCTTAGTATTTAGAAAGGAGTGTGCTGAGAATAAGCCTATTTTGTCGCAAAATGCATAAAAGCTAATACTTTAAAAAGGGGGTTTAAACCCTAGAGTAGATGGAGAAGAAAAAAGCTATATTAAATTATTAGATTTATTGATATAAATCAATAAATTGTTTGCTTTTATTTAGTATAATAATTTTAAAATTTAATATCAAGGAGAATGGATGAAAAAAATCATCTTAGCTTTAAGCGTTATAGCTTTAGGAGTAAGTGTTGTAAATGCAAAGCCAAATGTGGACAATAAAGGCTTTCATGAAAAGATTGCCAAAGTTGCTGGAGAAAAGGGAGTGTTTGGATTTAAAGAGGATTTTCCAAAAGATTACTTTTTAGTTCCTAAAAATCTACCATATTTGGTAGGCTATACATTGCATCATCCTCAAAGTAGTTCGTTAAAATTAAGCAAAGAGCAACTTGAAAAGATAAAAGCTGTTAAAAAATCTACAGTTCCTGCTGTTTTGAAAATGGCGAAAGAGCTAAAAATGCTAGAGTTAAAACTTGAAGCAAATATGGAAGACAAAAATGTTGATTTAAAAGCTCAATATCCTTTACTTGAAAAGATAGCTAAAAAAAGAGTTGAGTTAAGCAAGGCACATCTTAAGTGTATAAAAAGTGTAAGAAATATTTTAACTGATGAGCAGTTTAAAAGACTAAAAGAGTATATGGGTGCTATGAGATAGATACTAAGCTCCTTTTGGAGCTTAGTTTTCTTTTATCTTTTCGCTTATGCTTTTGGCATCTAATCCTAAAGATTTTTCTACTTCAGCTGTGTTGCCATGCACGATAAACTCATCTTCATACTCAAAGCTTTTTACATTAACATCTAAGATATTTTCATCTTGTAAAAATCCACTTAGTATCTGTCCTACTCCACCCAACTTGGCAGAATCGCTAAAGACGTACCATTTTTTATATTTTTTAGCTAATTTTTTCAAAAGTTCTTTATCTAGTGGCTTTACGAAAACTAAGTCAACTAGGGCTGGATTTAGTTTATCTTTGAGTAGTTCTTTTACTGCATTTGCTTTGCCAACTCCTGTGCCATAACCTATAAAAGCTATATCTTTTCCTTCGCTTAGCACTTCACCTTTTCCATAAACGATAGGTTTTGTATTTTTTTCTTCATAGCTAAAAGAGCCTCTGGGGTATCTAAAAGCACAAGCTCCTTTGTGAACATAGGTATAGTCCATAATCTTAGCCATATTTGCCTCACTTCTTGGGGCCAGTAAGGTGATATTTGGTATGGCATTTAAAAAGCTAATGTCAAATGCTCCTTGATGCGTCTCTCCATCTTCTCCTACCATGCCAGCTCTATCTATGGCAAAGACAACATCCAGGTTTAAAATGGCACAGTCATGGATGACTTGGTCGTATGCTCTTTGTAAAAATGTAGAGTAGATGGTTATGTAGGGCTTAAATCCCTCTTTTGCCATAGCGGCCATACTTGTAACTGCGTGCTGCTCGGCTATGGCAACATCCCAAAATCTTTCAGGATATGCCTCTATAAGAGCATCTAGTCCTGTTCCATTTGGCATAGCTGCAGTAACTCCTACTATGTTTTCATTTTCTTTTGCTAGTCTAAGTAGATTTTCACTAAAAATAGCTGTTGCAGTTTTTGCTGAGGATTTTTTATTTATTTTGCCACTTTTTAGATCAAAAGGCCCAACTCCATGCCATGAAGCATCATGTCCTTCTGCTTTTTCGTAGCCTTTTCCTTTTATGGTTTGAGCATGAATGATGACAGGCTTTTTAAGCTCAAGTGCTATCTTATAGGTTTCTACTAAGGATTTTATATCATGTCCATCTATGGGTCCTATGTATTCAAGCCCTAGCTCTTCAAAAAGCATCCCTGGTGTTATGAGTTTAAAGCCCTCTTCAAATTTTTTAGCCATATAGACGAAATCTTTTGGAAAATAGCTTAATCCTTGCTCTACTTTATCTTTAAATTTTTGATAAAACCTTCCAGCCATGATTTGAGACAGGTACTTACTTATGGCTCCTATGGGTTTTGATATGCTCATTTCGTTGTCGTTTAAGATGATGATGGCTGGGTATTTTCTAAAACCTAGTTCATTTAAAGCCTCATATGCCATACCTGCACTCATAGCCCCATCTCCTATAAGAGCTATGGGAACTCTATCTTCACCTTTTAGCCTATAGGCCTTTGCTGCACCAAGTGCTAAGGAGATAGAAGTAGAGCTGTGTCCTGCTATAAAATAGTCATATTTGCTCTCACAGGGTTTTGTGTAGCCACTAAGTCCTCCAAACTGTCTTAGGCTCTCAAACTCTTCCCATCTATCAGTTAATAGTTTATGGGCATAGCTTTGATGACTAACATCAAAGATAAAAGGGTGTTTGTCTTTATCAAAAACATGGTGCATAGAGACTATTAGCTCAACCGCTCCTATATTTGAGCTAAGATGTCCACCGTTTTGACTAACTGTTTTTAGTATCTTTTCTCTTATCTTTTCACTTATTTGTTTTAATTCGTCTATGTTTTTATGTTGTATATTCACTTACTCATCCATCATTTGTTTTATTTTATCCATTCTTTTAGTTATGGTACCTTCTATGTTGCCTGATGGGCTTAGTATGATAACTCCCCCTTGAGAAATGGCATCATCTTGTTTAACCTCTATAAGTTTGTCGTTTGTAAAACTTTCTTTTAAATACTCATAGTCTTTTGGGTTTACTTTTATCTGCTTTTGTGTGTCTGTTTCTAGTTCTTTCAATAAAGAAACAGCAAGGGATTTTGCTATTTTAGAGCTATCTTGTGTTAACTCTTTTTGTATAACTTCTTTTGCGATATCTATGGCAACATTTGCAAGTTCGCTCTCATTTTTTTTGATAAAATCATTTAACTTTTGTACCTCTTCTTCTAGTAGTGAGATAGAGCGAGAGTATTGAGTTTGTAAGTCTAGCAACTTTTCGTTAAATTTTTCATTTGCCCTAGCTTCTCCTGCTTTTTCGCCCTCTTCTTTTGCTAAAGCACTTTGCTCTTGTAGTGTTTTTTCAAATTCGGCTTCTTTGTTTTCAAGTCTCATTTGTAGTTTTATATTTTCAGATGATAACTCATCGGTTTTTTTGAGAAGTTTTTCTACAAAGTTGTCTTGTGCCGTATTTTGCTCATCGCTTTTTGTTGGTTCTTGTTGGGTAGGCTCGGGGGCTTTGATGGGTTCTTGTATCGGTGGGTTAGTTGGAGTTTGTTCTATGTTTGCACTTAAATCTTGACTTAATGGCTCCACGTTGTCTTGTATTGTCTCATCAGCCAATGAGCTACTAAGCACCTTAAATCTATAGGGTTCCACATTGTGCTTTTGTATTTTTTCATTTCTTATAACACTTGCGTCCATCACTCTATCATTTCCTCAGCTTCACCGATTTGAACAACACCTTGCTCTGCTAGTTGTTGCACTTCTTCTACTATGCTTCTTTGTGCTTCTTCCACATCTTTTACTTTAACAGCTCCTAAAAACTGCATCTCTTCCCTGAAGGCATCAGCAGCACGTTGGGACATATTTGACATAAACTTATCCATAAGCTCTTCCCCTGAGCCTTTTAGGGCAATCATGAGCGCTTTTTTATCAGAAACCTTTAGTATTTCTCTTATAGCATTGTTGTCTAGTTTTAATATATCCTCAAAAGTAAACATCATCTCCTTTATTGTTGTGGCAAGTACTTCATCGGTTTGCTCAATGGAAGCGATAACGCTTTTTGATGCTTTTTGTCCAAGTCTATTTAGTACTTCAGCAACAGCCCTAGGTCCACCAACTTCAACTTTATAGGAGGTAAGTGCTTCAAGTTTGCTCTCAAGAACAGCAGATACTCTTTTGATGACCGAAGGAGATATATCCCCAAGATTTGCCATACGTATAGTAACTTCACTTCTTAAATCGTCTCCAAAAAACGACATGGTCTCAGCAGCACTTGTCGGGTCCATATGGGCTAGTATTAGCGCTATGGTTTGAGGGTGCTCTTTTTCTATAAAATCAGCAAGTTGTTGGGGTTTGATTTGTCCAAGATAGCCAAAGCTTTTAGAGCTTTCCATGGTTTTTGATAGTTTATCTAGTATCTTTTGAGCAGCCTCGCTTCCAAAAGTTCTATAAAGTATTTCTTTTGCATACTCCATACCGCCACTTCTTATGTACTGGTTGGATTGAAGTACGGCATAAAACTCTTCTAGTACAGCAGCTGCAACTGCTTTATCTAGGTTTTTTGCACTAGCTATGAAACGAGATATCTCAGTTACCACATCGATTTCCATATGGGAAAATATCATAGTAGTTATATCTTCGCCTAGTTGGATGAGTAGTATGGCCACTTTTTCTGGCATTGAAAGTTCGCTAAATATAATCTGTTGTTGTTCGTTTAGTTTTACCATCTTAGTCCTTTATTGCACTAAAGTCTGTTTCGCTTTGAACCATGTTTTGAATAAGACTTGCCACTTCTTCACTTCGTTCATTTGCTACAGACTTTATCTTCTCAAGTAAGACATCATATCTTAACTCATCTTCGTTAAAATCAGTTGGTACGATTTGGTCTTCGATTTTTTTCTTAGCTTTTTGATATTTTTCTAAGGTATCTTCAGCACTCTCTTCAAATAGTTCTTCTTCTAACTCTTCAGGTTGTTCCTCCTCTTCTATAACAGACTCTATCATGTGGTTAGAGAATGGAATGATAACTTTTTTATAGAAGATAAAAAGTATGATAAGAACTATGATGTATTTTAGTATAGGCCATAATGGAGCTATGTATTTAGCTGTTGTTGAAACTAGAGTTTGGGTTGCTATCTTGTCGTTTGCATTGGCTTTAAACTCAAAATTGCTAACTGTTACTTTATCGCCTCTTTTGTCATTGTAACCTATGGTTTGCTTTACTATGGCATCAAGTCTTGCCATCTCATCTTTGCTTAGTGCCACATATTTTAAAACTTTTTTATTGTCTTCATCTAGTTCATATTTGCCATCTACCACTACAGCAGCACTAACTCTTTTGATGGTGGCAAAGGCATTTTTTGTATTGGTTACTTTTTTTGAGATTTCATAGTTTGTTGTGGCTGTGTTTTTGATGTATTTTTCTCTTATATTGTCATCTTTTATGCCCTCAACTGGACCTATGTTGCTAACAGCACCCGGTACTCCACCTACATCTTTTGGCTCTTTGCCCTCTCTTTTTTCTTCAACACTTTGCTCACTTCTAGGCACTGAGTTTGGGTCATAAACTTCGCTTACGCTATCTTCTCTTGCAAAGTCAAAATCTATAGTAACATTTGCTACCACCTTATCTCTTCCTCCTATGATAGGAGCTAGAACATTTTTAATTTTTTCTTCATAATTGTTTTCGAAGTTGTGCTTATAGGCTATTTGACTTTTTACTAAATCGTCATCAAAATCTTCATTGTCTTCGCCTAGTGGAACTCCATTGCTATCGACTATCTTAACATTTTGTGGTTCTAGCTTCATCACCGAAGCTGCAACAAGATTTTTTATACCAAGTATTTGCTTGCTATTTAGTCTTCTAGCAGGGTCTATACTAAGCACTACAGAAGCTGTTGGCGCAGTTTGTTTTTCGACAAAAACGCTTTCTTTTGGTATGGCTATATGTACGCCTGCTTTTTGAATGGGGGCGAGCCCTTCTATGGTTCTTCCTAGCTCCCCTTCTAGGGCTCTTAAGTATTTTATGCGTTGTTCAAAGTCGGTGGAGCCAAACTCTTGTTTATCAAAAATTTCAAAACCAACTTTACTGTTTTTTGGTATGCCAAGAGCTGCAACTGCTATACGTTCTTTATAAACCGATTCGGTTGGAACTAAAATGGTACTTTCATTTGCTAGTTTATATGGTACTTTGTCTTGTTCTAGCTGTTGAACAATAAGGGCAGAGTCGCTTGGGCTTATGTTGTCAAAAAGAACTCCATATCCTGCATAGTTTGTGCTAGATTTTCCCTTGTATAGAGTCAAGAAGACCAAAAATCCTATAACTACAAATATAGACACCGAGACAACTATGCGTTGTTTTAGATTTAGGTTTTGCATGAGTGAAGCAATTTGATTTAAAAAGGTCTTAAAGTCCATATTCTACTACATTCCTCAATTACAAAACTTCTTTAAAAGTTTTAAAAAAGATTTGATTTTGTTTTTTGTCTCCTATGGTTACACGAATAGCATTTAATCCATAAGATTTTAGATTTCTTATAATTATACCCTTTTTGAGTAACAAATCGCAAACCTTTGTGCTACTTTTGTTTTCAGGAAGTAAAATCGTGATGAAATTTGTATAAGAATTTATAAACTCTAGGTTTAAATTTTTGCAAAATTTTTCATATTTTTTAAGCTCTTTTAGATTTTGTTTTAAACTCTTTTTGATGAAATCTTCATCTTTTAATGCCTCTACAGCAGCTTTTAAACTGAGGCTTGTGATATTGAAAGGAGGCCTTAGTTTTAGTAGATTTTGTATGATATTTTTGTTTGCTATGCCATATCCTACTCTCATGCCACCAAGCCCATAGGCTTTTGAGAAGGTGCCTAAATATAGAGTATTTGGAAATTTTTTTATGAGCTTATGTGGGCTTATAGCTTTTTGTTTGTCTTTAAAGCTAGCATACTCTTGATAGGCTCCATCTACTACCACTAAAACATTTTTATCTATCTTTTTTATAAAACTATATACATCTTTTGCATCTAAACACTCTCCTAGTGGGTTGTTTGGAAGACATAAAAATATCACTGAGATTTTTTTCTTGTGTTTTTCGTAAAGGGATAAAAATCCATCTAGGTTGTGAGTGGGTCTGTTAGTTTTTATGACTTCGCATCCTGCTTGTTTTGCACTTATCTCATACATGGCAAAGGTTATACCAGCCGTTAAGATAGCAGATTTTTCATCTGCTTTTGCGTGTATGGCAAAGTGTATGACTTGGTCGCTTCCTGCACCTATAATGATGTTTTGCTCTGTTACTTTAAACTTATTTGCTAAACCTTGTTTTAGTTCAAACATGCTATCGTCTGGGTATAGGCTCATTTGATGTATGTTTTTTGATACAATCTTTTTTACTTTTTTACTGCATCCATTTGGGTTTTCATTTGATGCTAGTTTTATGACATCTTTTGGGCTTAAACCAAACTCTATAACTACGAGCTCTATGGGTTTTCCTGCCTCATAAACTTGTATGTTTTTTAAATGTTTATTAAACTCCATCTACTCTCCTAAAACATAGCTTCCTAGCCATGTGATTTGCTCTTTGTTTTTTTCTATTGCTCTTTGTACTTTTTTATCATCAATATGACCCTCAAAGTCTATGAAAAATATGCTTTGAAAATCCTTTTTTTTAGCAGGTCTTGACTCTATTTTGGTTAAATTTATGTTTTGGTCTTCAAAACTTTGAAGCAATCTTACTAAGCTACCGGGTTTATGGTCAGTTATAGCTAGTATGGAAGTTTTATTTTTTTGAGATGGAAGGTTTTTAAAATCACTTAAAATTAAAAATCTAGTACGGTTTGCTTGATTGTCTTCGATTTTGTTAAACATTATGGGAATGTTGCAAAGTTTAGCTGCAATATGAGAGCAAATAGCAGCTGAACATTCATCTTCACTGGCCTTTTTTGCTGCATTTGCTGTGGATTTTGTGGGCACAAACTCAACCCCTAAAAGCATATGTTCTTCTAAAAAATTTCTGCATTGATTATAGCCTTGTGGATGTGAATATATGCGTTTTATATCTTTTAGATTTTCAACTTTTGAAGCAAAGGAGTGGTGGATGTCAAGATAAAGTTCAGAGACTATCTTTGGTTTTTTGTATTTTGCTAAACAGTCAAGTGTGATGCCTACTGCGCCTTCTGTATTGTTTTCTATGGGAACAACTCCATATTTTGCTTCCCCACTTTGTAAAACTTTAAAAACTGCTTCTATATCGCTAAGGCTGATATAATGTCCCATAGCACCAAATCTACTCTCAGCTGCCCCGTGGGTATAGCTTCCCTCAGGCCCTAAAAAAGCTATCTTTTCAGGCAACTCAAGGTTTCTACTTACCGCAAAAATCTCTAAAAAAATCGCCTCTATAGCATCTTTATTTAAGTCTCCTTTGTTTAACTTTTCAAGTCTATCAAGTATATCTCTTTCTCTTTCAGGACGGTAGATGGAGGTGCCTTTGCTTTGCTTTTTTTTGCCAACTTCTTTAACAAAAAGCATACGTTCATTTAATAATTTTAAGATTTCATTGTCTATTTTATCAATGTTTGCTCTTAATTCTTGTAAACTCATCTTAGCTCCTTTGCTATTTCACCTATGTTTTTATATGTTCCATCTACTCTATCTTTTATATGGCTTATTTCTTCTTCACTTTTGCATTTTCCACTTAATACTAGTTTTGTTTGTATGCCTAGCTCTTTTGCCCCACAAAGATCACCTATGGCATCATCGCTTATCATAACTATATCTTTAAAACTAAGTTTAGGGTTTTGTTTTTGTAAAGATTTTAATGCAACATTATAAAAGTTTTTGCTAGGCTTTCCTATCACTTTTGCTTCAATGCCTGTGGCATAGCATAGCATTTTAGCTATAGCTCCAACCCCTGCATAACGTTTAGAGTTTTTTACATAAGTGCTAGTGGCATGCATAGCCACAAGCTTAGCTCCATCTAGTAAAAACTCTATCATTTGTGAAAAGTCTTCGGCTCCTAAGGTGTGGTCACTTGAGATAAGAATTGTGTCTGGATTTTGACTAAAGGTAAAATCCATTTTCTCAAGTACAGTTCTAAACTCTTGGCTACCAAAAGGGTAGATGGAGGAGTTTTTTATGTGCTCTTTTAGAACCATAAGGGGATCTAAAAAATATTCAAACTTAAAACCTTTTTGTATTAAATCTTTTTTCAACTCATCACTTAACTGCTTTGTGTTGTTTGTGACTAAGATGTAGGGTATATTTTTAGATTTTAAATGCTCTAAAAACTCTTTTGAGCCTTCTATGGGGTTTTTGTCTTTGTCGCTTAGCAAGGTTCCTTGAATGTCGATAAAATACCCTAAAGACATGACAGCTCATCTTTTATCAAATCTTCAAAATCTTGCCTTTTGCGTATCAGTTTGTCTTTGCCATCTAGCACAGCAACTTCAGCTGCCATAGGCCGTGTATTGTAGTTGCTACTCATGCTAAAACAATATGCTCCTGCGCTTTTTACTAAGATAATGTCATTGTGCTTTGTTTTTCCTATCATCACATCTTTTGCAAAAAAATCTCCACTTTCGCATACAGGTCCAACTATGTCAGCCTTGCTTTTGTCACCTTCTTCGTTTACTAGTTCGATTTTATGATACGCATTGTATAAACTAGGTCTAAGCAGGTCATTCATCCCTCCATCTACTATGACAAATCTTTTATCGCCATTTTGTTTTTCATATAAAACTTTTGTGGCAAAAATTCCTGCATTTCCCACTAAAAATCTTCCCGGTTCACAAACTATAGTAACATCAAGTCCATATAGATTTTCTAGTATGGCTTGGGCATAATCATAAGGCTCTATGGTTTTTTCATCTTCATAGGTAATACCTAATCCTCCGCCAACATCAAAAAACTTAATATCGATATCAAGTGCTTTTAAGTTTCTTACCAAATCTGACACTAACTTAGCAGATTGTTTGATAGGCTCAAGCTCTGTTAGTTGGCTTCCTATGTGAAAATGTATACCAACAGGTTCAATATATGGGCTATTTTTTGCTTTTAGGTAAATCTCCTTTGCCTCCTCAATGCTAACTCCAAATTTGTTTTCGTGAAGTCCTGTAGAGATGTAGGGGTGAGTTTTTGGGTCTATATTTGGGTTTACTCTTAGACTAATTCTTGCTTTTTTGTCCATATTTTTTGCTATAAGTTCAAGTCTTTCAAACTCGCCATGGCTTTCAAGATTTATCATAAGCAGGTCAAATTCAAGTGCCTTTTTTAGCTCTTCATCGGTTTTGCCAACTCCACTAAAGATGATTTTATATGGCTTTACTCCTACTTTTAAGGCTCTTTTTACCTCTCCTATGCTTACGCAGTCACATCCAGAACCAAGAGAACTTAAATGTTTTATAATGCTTAGATTTGAGTTTGCTTTTATGGCATATGCTATCAAGCTTTTTCTTCCGTTAAATGCCTTTTTAAGTTTTTCATATTGAGCTGTTATATGGTTAAAATCATATATGTAAAGTGGTGAGCCGTAATTATCTAATAGTTTTTTATAGTTCATATCTGTCCTTTTAGTGTGTATTTTACAAAAAAATAGCTAAAAATTAAGTTTATTTGTTTTTGCGATATAAGCTAATTGCGCCAATGCCCATTAAAAATATAGGTGCGATGATTGCAAATTCGGGATTTAAAACTCCATTTATGGCAAATCTATTTAGTAAAAATAGCACTCCCCAAACGCTGATGGTTATAAAAACAAATCCAAAGCTAAGCAAGGCAAGGTTAAAAAATCTTCCACTTACTGGTAGGTAGAAAAATAAAATAACTGCCATAAATGGTGCAAAAAATGGTGAGAAAATTAAAGAGTACAAAACGGATTTTATCTGGTTTATATTTGCGTTTTGTTTGGATAAAAATTTTAAGGCATCAAGGGCATCTATGATGTTTAGTGAGGCTTTTTCTTTGTGGATGGTATTCATGGTTTTAGGTTTAAATCCTTTTAAAAAGATAGTGTTTTTTGTCTCTTTTTCTTTTACGCCTTCATCTCCTAGATTTTTTACTTTTGGTATGTATTTTATTGTTGCGGTTTTGCTGTGCCATGCATTGTTTTTAAAATATGCTTTTTGGATGCTTGTGATAGCGGTTAAAGTATTGTTATCTGTATTAAAAATTTTGATATCAAATGCCTCTTTGCTCAAGGGATTTAGTTTTTTGATATAGACATATTTGTTGTTATATTTTACAAAGATGTTATTTGTGCTTGTTTGAATAGTGTTATATTTTACAAGATTTTTTTTAAAACTGTTTGCATATGGAAATGAGGTAAAATTTAACCCAACAAGTATGCAAGTTATGGCTATGGAGGGTAAAAATATGGGAAATATTGCCTTGCTTTTTGAAACTGTACTAGCATATAGGCTGATAAGTTCGTTTGATTTTATCATGTTTATTTTGGATATTATCATGGCAAAAACTATGCCTAAGGGCAAGGTGTAGTTGATTGCCACTTGTGCGTTATAGTAAACATATAGCAGTTGAAGGTTGGCTGAATTTGGAAGGTTTTTTAGGTTGCTTAGTAAGTCAACACCCACATAAAAAAACTCTAAAGATAAAAATACTATAAAAAAGTTTTTTAAAAAAACAAAGGCAATATAACGCTGATAAAGCTTGCTCATGGATTTTGCCTTCCTTGTTTTTTACTATACTTTTGTGTAACTTCTTCTATGCTTGCTGTTTTTAGCAATTCAAGGGCTTTTAAGCAGTGTTTTGTGGCTCCATCTACCCACTCTTGTTCATCTTTTTCAAATCTTTGCAGTACAAAGTTTATGACATCGTGTTTATGTTTTGGTTTTCCTATGCCAAGTCTTACTCTTTCATACTCTTTGCCTATATATTCGTCTATGGATTTTAAGCCATTGTGCCCACCACTGCTTCCGCCTGTTTTAAATCTAACAGAACCTAGGGGTAAGTCTAAATCGTCATGCAAGACAATGACCCTATGCGGTTTATAAAAATCACACACAGCTCCCACGCTTTGACCGGAATTGTTCATATAAGTTAAGGGTTTTAAAAAAAGATATGAGTTTGTTTTGTAAAGTTCGCCTTTAAATTTTGGCTTATTTATAAGGGTGGTTTCATGGGCTTTAATGAACTCATCAAGCACCATAAAACCAAAGTTATGTCTTGTGTTTTGATACTCAGCAGTGGGATTACCTAGTCCCACAAATAGTATCATGTTTAAAACCTTACTTAGCTTTGATTACGCCAAGTACAGCTATCCTGTCAGCCTCTAGCATTTCTACATTTTCAGGCACTTTTATATCTCTAACAAGTATAGAGTCATTTAAGTCAAGTGGTGAAACATCTAGCTCAAAGCTGTTTGGTAGATTTTCATAAGTACATCTAACCGCAAGTCTTTTTTTAGACTGGATTAAAACACCTTTGTTTTTTAAACCTTTTGGAGTTCCAACTGGCTTAACTGGGATCATATACTTAGTAAGTAGTCCTTTTTGAGCCACTTTTAAGTCAACGTGAACAAGTCTGCTTGTAACAGGGTCTTTTTGGTACTCAACAACTACAACATCAAGTTCTTTGTCGCCAACTTTCACTGGAAACGCAAGTGTTTCTTTGTAGCGAACTGCTTTGATAAACTCGTTTTCTTTAAACGCAGCGTTTATATTCTCTAATCCTTTGCCGTAGATGTTGGCGATTAGATAACCATCTCTTCTAAGAGCTTTAGTACTCTTTTTCTCGATACTCTCTCTAATGATACCTTCTAACATTATTTATCCTTGTGTAAAAATAGGGCATTATTCTATCTAAAAATTTATAAAAATATACTAAAAGCTGTTGTGATTGTTTTTATAAATCTGTAATCTCATTTATAATCCATAAGGCAAAACCTAGCATAAGGGTGCTTAAGATTGTTATGAGAATAGTTCCACTTTGTACTTCCATCTAGCCCGCCAAATCCGTTAAAGACCACATAGGTAAAAATATACCAAGAGCTAAAACTAGCACAAAACCTGCTATGGCTGCTATTAGTATTGGCTCTAACATGGTTGATATGTTGTCAATAATGTAGTTGTATCTGTTGTTGGAGT
>PDWI01006035.1_pt1 | contig 26054 bp, 19 predicted proteins | sample 1430891 | NCBI WGS metagenome assembly PDWI01 (sample SAMN01162508, study PRJNA174530) | Oral metagenome, whole genome shotgun sequencing project. | biome: Marine environment; feature: Marine mammal; material: Swab sample of the gingival sulcus; isolation source: swab sample of gingival sulcus...
AATATTTTTCGCAATCTGTAGGTTGGTGTCGAGGTACGAGACCCAACAAACATAGTTATTGTTGGGTTTCGCAAGCTCAACCACAACCTACATGATGCCCCTTGTTTTTTGTACATGGTATCAAGAATTTTAAAAAGTCATTTTATACAGTCCATTATACAGTCCCTTGCTTATCATTAAGTGAGGGATTTTTTATTTTATGGAGCTAATCCTGCTATCCGCTCTTATCTCACCTCATTGGGGGCTTATGTGGTATATGGCTAGCTCCGTCTCTTTCTACCGAGTAGCCGTTTCTAGCCATACCACATATAGCCCCCAACTTCGGCTCAATACCGCTACTATCAGAGCTAGCGTTCAGCATCTCGTATTTTTCCAACGATTTTTTGCTGTTTGAGCTATCGTATTTTAAAGGTGGGTGGAACCCACCCTACAAACCCATTTAAAACAATGGGTTATATTTCAAAAATAGAGTTTTTGTAGGTTGGCGTTGAGGAACGAAACCCAACAGATACAATGTTGGGTCTCGTACCTCGACGCCAACCTACACGTTGACCCAAAAATACAGGGAATGCTCTCCCCTACAATCAACCATACAAATCTCTTGCCACTCGAAACGTATTACAATGAGCCTCCACCACATCATTAATATCTGCTGAATAGCCACCACCCATGACCACCACGACAGGTATGGCGTTTGCTTTTGCCAGTTGCAATACCAGCTTATCACGCTGTTTACAGCCCTCACGAGTCAAGGCAAGTTTACCCAATTTATCGGTTGCCAATACGTCCACCCCTGCCTGATAAAAGATAAGATCAGGCTGAGTTTCCGCTATCAACCTAGGTAAGGTATCGGCAAGTATCTGTAAATAGGTGTTATCGTTGGTATCATTGGCTAGCTCAATATCTAAATCCGAGGGCGGTTTGCGAAAGGGATAATTTTTCTCGCCATGCATACTAAAGACAAACACTCTGTCTTCATTTGCCATAATCGAGGCATTGCCATTGCCTTGATGAACGTCTAAATCAACGCTCAGTACTTTTTTAACCAAACCTTTTTGCAGTAACAGATTACACGCCACACAAACATCATTAAAAATACAAAATCCTTCACCACGGTCGGAAAAGGCATGATGAGTACCACCCGAAGTGCTAAGGGCGACAGCCTGCTCTGATTGAGGATTGCTTGATAAGGCAGACAAAGCATACAAGGCACATTCATAAGTTGCCCCTACCACATAGCGTTCTCGCTCTATCAACGCCTCGCTCATCTCAAAACCAATGGCACGAGCAAGTTTGCGGTCAATTGTTTGCTCTTTAAGAGACTGCCAATACTCAACAGTGTGCGTGCTTAGAATCTCATCTTCGCTCAGCATACGAGGATGAAACATACCGCTTTGGCTAATCGTTCCTTCAGCAAGCAATCGCTGAGGAATTAAGCTGTATTTTGCCATTGGAAAGCGGTGGTTATCGGGTACAGGGTATTGAAAAATGGGCGTGTGGGCAATTTTGAGCATGTGATTATTCCTAAAATGATACACGTATAATTTTTCCTATTACTGTCGTTTTTTATCTTTTCGGTAACAATATGTTCAAACAATCATATTGGCATTCAAGCAGTTAACAAAAAACCTCACCTAAAAACTTAGATGAGGCATTACTTTTGCAAATTAGTCAAAACTCTTTTGAAAAGTTTTAGATTAAAGAGTTCTAGCTTTCTTTCTCTTTTTTACGACTATGGCGCTTACGTTCACTTTCAGTTAAGTAACGCTTGCGAATACGAATAGATTCTGGCGTCACTTCAACCAGTTCATCATCTTCAATAAACTCTAATGCTTGCTCTAACGTCAATTTGATAGCAGGAGTTAGAATGATATTTTCATCTGTACCAGAAGCACGTACATTCGTCAGCTGTTTACCCTTCGTTGGGTTAACCACCATATCATCAGCACGTGAGTTAATACCAACAATCATACCTTCATAAACCTCTAAACTAGGCTCCGCAAATAACTTGCCACGCTCTTGTAAGTTAAAGAGGGCAAAGCCTAAACATTTACCTGTCACCATAGAAACCAGCACGCCATTAGTACGACCACCAACATCACCGACTTTTTGCTCACCATAATGAGAGAAGCTAGAAGTCAAAATACCTGTTCCAGAAGTCATAGTCATAAAATCCGAACGGAAACCAATTAAGCCACGTGCAGGCATCACCGCTTCAATACGCATTCGACCCTTACCATCCAGCTCCATATTGGTCATTTCACCTTTACGCAGACCGACTTGCTCCATTACCGCACCTTGGTGCTCTTCTTCAATGTCAAAAATAACATTCTCATACGGCTCTTGTTTTTGACCATCCACTTCTTTGATGATTACCTCTGGACGAGAAACTCCCAATTCATAACCTTCACGACGCATATTTTCAATCAGCACCGACAAGTGTAATTCACCACGTCCAGAAACCTTAAACTTCTCCGCACTATCAGTATCTTCTACACGCAATGCCACGTTATGAATCAGTTCACGCTCTAAACGTTCACGGATATTACGAGAAGTTACAAACTTACCTTCACGTCCTGCAAAGGGTGAATCATTTACCTGAAAAGTCATAGAGACTGTCGGTTCATCAACTGTCAATGCTGGTAAAGCTTCCACTTCATTTGGATCACAAATAGTATCAGAGATATTTAACTTATCAATACCCGTAATACAGACGATATCACCCGCCTGAGCAGAGTCCACATCTACCCTATCCAATCCGTGATAACCCATAATTTTTAAAATCCGACCATTACGAGTGTTGCCATCTTTATCAATCACAGTCACTGGTGTGTTGGTCTTAACAGAGCCACGCTGAATACGACCAACACCGATAACACCAACAAAACTGTTATAATCAAGGCTAGAGATTTGCATCTGGAAAGCACCATCAATATCAACTTGTGGTGGTTGTACAACATTAACAATGGTCTCAAATAATGGCGTCATATCCTCTGCCATCTCATCAACTTCCATACCAGCAATACCGTTTAATGCTGAAGCGTAAACAATCGGAAAATCCAACTGCTCATCACAAGCACCCAGATTATCGAACAAATCAAACACTTGATCCATTACCCAATCAGGACGAGAACCTGGTCTATCGACTTTATTAATCACAACGATTGGTTTAAGACCTTTTTCAAAAGCCTTTTGTGTAACAAAGCGAGTCTGTGGCATAGGACCATCTACCGCATCAACCAACAACAGTACGCAATCAACCATTGACATCACACGCTCTACTTCCCCACCAAAATCGGCGTGCCCCGGAGTATCAACAATATTAATACGGTATTCAATACCATCTGCTGGATTATGCCATTTTAAGGCTGTATTTTTTGCAAGAATAGTAATACCACGCTCTTGCTCTAAAGCATTAGAGTCCATGACTCTCTCTACTTCGCCAGAACGCTCACATAACGTACCAGACTGTTGTAATAATTTATCAACCAAAGTAGTCTTACCATGGTCAACGTGGGCAATGATCGCGATATTGCGCAAATTGTTAATATCATTTGACATAAAAAAGCTAACTCAGTAATTAATATAGAAACATCTTATCAATCGAGTAGTATAACATTATTTTGTTCGATAAGACGATTAATTCAACACAAAAAAAGTACCATCCAACTGGATGATACTTTTTTATAAAAATTATCCTACAAGACCATCAGAGATGTCCAATCATTTAACCATGTCTTTAGTTTGGTCAACAGTCACTGTCTTCTGACCAGTAATGATGGCATAAACACGACGGTTCATTGCACGACCTTCGGCAGTGTCATTTGGAGCAATTGGACGGCTATAACCAAAGCCTTTAGTGGTGATACGGCTTGGATTAATGCCAAATTCATTTGTCAACATAGACTTAACAGCAACTGCACGAGCTTCAGATAGACGCTGGTTGTAACGCGCTGATGGACCTGTTTTAGAAGCATGACCTTCGATGCGAGCAACTGAATTTGGATAGGCAGACATCCCTTGAGCAACTTTTGCAATCTCAGGCTTGTACTGTTCTTTAATAACTGTCTTATCGTTATCAAAGAAGACTCGCAATTCCATCTTCAATTGATCATCAATATTCACTTGACGCGGGCAACCACGAGCATCTACAACTAAGTTAATCGGGGTGCCTGGGCAAGCATCACGAGCATCAATAACGCCATCACGGTCTGTATCAACTTCAACCTGTTCAATGACTTCAACGACTTGTGGCTTATCAACTTCAACCGGTTCAACTGGCATCGGAGCAACTGGTGCTTTTTTGCCACCTAGTTTAACCTGTAAACCACCCAGTGCCATGCCTTCCCACCACTTGTTATCAACATTGTAGACGGCACGACCTTCACCACGTAAGCTCAAGGCATCATTAATACGAACCATAGCACCCAAACCTAGGTTACCAATGGTACTCTTATCATCAACAACTTCTGTCCCTGCTGGAACAGCACCAGCTGGAACACCGCTTTGAGTTTCATTTGCGGCAGCATAAGCTGCTTGGTTTTCAGCCGTCACACGTGACTGACCTGCACCAATCAACACATAAGGATCGAATCGACCCATATCCTTTTTAGTGAACTGACTCGCACCAACTAAGAAGTTACCAGAAATCATTTCTTGTTCAACATCAAAACGAGTCTCTGGAGTCTTATCATCGTCAGAAGTAGTAGTGCCATCAGAATTAGAAACACCGTACTCCACCTGAAACTGAGTTGACGGCGTAATATCAATACCAAGAGCGACACCTGTATACAAGTCACCCAACTGAGCCATACCTTGTGCTTGACCAACCTTATAAACATCCTGTTGATCCGACTGAGTATCTTCCAAAACACTAGTACCAGTACTTGTTCCATGATAGCCTACCAATGGCGTAACAGTAACAGCAGCAGAAGCCAATGGAGCAAGAGTAACAGTGGCAACAGCCAATGCGATTTTATTAAGTTTCATAAATTCCCTCCTACAGGAAGTTAAGTGTATGCGATAATTGCAAGATAAATCCATTATAAACACTCTCAATCTACACTGCTAATTCTAGCATAATCGAGATATAGAACAATATATTTAGTTCTAGGATACCCGCATTTTGATAAACTTACAACTACTTTTTTATACTAGATACAGATATTTACACATCATAATAACATCTGTAATAAAATTATTCAAATATAAGCGAAGGTAATACCGACCCAATCTATGAGTAGTAAGATAAACTACTATTCACAAAGCAGGCCTCTATTGCTCATTAAGTTCGCTTATTTCTTATCAACTATTCACTGTCTTTTTTTAACTGCTCAGCAAATACTTTTTCAAAATCAACAACATCTGATTCACTTGTAGCACTTGTTGCATTAACGTTCAAGCTAAAGGCAACATCTAGCTCAGACTGTGCATCATTCTGCTCTTGCAATTTAGCCTTGCGTTTTTGATGATAGGCAAGTCCCGTACCAGCCGGAATCAGACGTCCAACAACGACGTTCTCTTTAAGGCCACGCAACTCATCTACCTTACCAGTAACCGCTGCAGCAGTTAACACACGAGTAGTTTCTTGGAACGAAGCCGCTGAAATAAAGCTTTCGGTTGCTAGACTTGCTTTCGTAATACCCAACAATTGACGCTGGAAATGCACAGGGAATTTATCTTCAGAAAGCAGTTTTTCATTCAGTTCACGAATGTCTGCATACTCTGCTTGATCACCTTTAAAGTAGCTAGAATCACCACCTTCAGTAATCTCAACTTTTCTAAGCATCTGACGAATAATGACTTCAATATGCTTGTCGTTGATTTTCACCCCTTGCAGACGATAAACTTCTTGCACTTCGTTAACAATGTAGTTTGCCAGTGCCGTTTCACCTTGCAAGCGTAAAATATCATGCGGATTCATCGGACCGTCAGAGATGATTTCACCACGTTCAACGGTTTCACCTTCAAAGACGTTAATTTGTCGCCATTTTGGAATCAACTCTTCGTGGACTTCACCTTCATCATTAGTAATCACAAAGCGATTTTTACCTTTAGTTTCTTTACCAAAGCTCACCACACCTGTCATTTCAGCCATAATCGCATGGTCTTTTGGCTTACGGGCTTCAAACAAGTCAGCAACCCGTGGCAAACCACCAGTAATATCCTTTGTACCTGCTGAAGCCTGAGGAACACGACCTAGAGTAGAACCTGCGGTTACTTCTTCACCTTCAGTCACTCGTAATACCGTTTCAGGTGGCAAGAAGTACACCACTTCTCTGCCCTCTTCAGTATCAAGAATAACGGATGGACGTAAATCTTTGGCTGTGCTCGGTCTATCCTTAATTGCAAGGATTTCAAACGAACTCATACCCGTCGATTCATCAATTTTCACAGTTGCAGTGACGCCGTCGGTAATATCACTAAAGCGTGCTTTACCCGTAAATTCTGTGATAATTGGGTGAGTATGCGGATCCCATTTTGCAATGACCTGTCCACCTTCAACCATTTCGCCATCTTTTACACTAACTTTTGCACCATAAGGCAGCTTATAGCGCTCACGCTCACGACCCATCTCATCTGCCACCGCAATTTCAGCAGAACGAGAAACAACCACCAGATAACCATCGATATGTTCTACGGTTTTAATATTACTAAAGCGAATACTACCCGCATTACTAACTGTAATACTATTATCAACAGCTGCAGCACTCGCAGTACCACCCACGTGGAATGTACGCATGGTCAACTGGGTACCAGGTTCACCAATTGACTGAGCTGCCATAACACCAACAGACTCACCAATGTTCACCTGATGACCACGAGCCAAGTCACGTCCATAACACTTAGAACAAACGCCATGACCAGTTTCACAAGTAATTACCGAGCGTACCCAAACCTCATCAATCGCATTATCATCAAGCACGTTGACCCAATGCTCATCAATCAAGGTACTATTGGCAATTACAACCTCACCATTACGATTCACTACTTCTTTTGCAGTTACACGACCCAACACTCGATCACCGAGTTTTTCGATGATTTCACCACCTTCAATCAGTGGAGTCATTAATACGCCACGTTCAGTACCACACTCGTCTTCAGTAATCACCAAATCTTGAGCTACATCAACCAAACGACGAGTCAAATAACCCGAGTTTGCTGTTTTCAATGCGGTATCGGCCAAACCTTTACGAGCACCGTGCGTTGAAATAAAGTACTGTAATACAGTCAAACCTTCACGGAAGTTTGCCTTAATTGGCGTTTCGATAATTGAGCCATCTGGTTTTGCCATCAAACCACGCATACCAGCCAGCTGACGAATCTGAGCGGCACTACCACGAGCACCAGAATCTGACATGATATAAATTGAGTTAAACGACTTCTGCTCTTCTTCTTCACCTTTGGCATTGATAACGATGTCTGTTGCTAAATTTTCCATCATCGCATTGGCAACTTTATCGTTGGTTCTTGACCAAATATCAACAACCTTATTATAACGCTCACCAGCTGTGACAAAACCTTCATCAAACTGTTGCTCAATCTCACGTACTTCTGCATCAGCAGATTCTACAATCTCTGCTTTATTTGGCGGAATAACCATATCTTCCATACCGATGGATACCCCAGATAAGGTCGCTTGAGCAAAACCTAAATACATCAGATGATCAGCAAAGAGTACCGTGTCTTTTACTTCCATTTTACGATAACAAGAGTTCAGCAAACCAGAAATATTTTTCTTACTCATCTCTTTGTTGCATTCTTCAAACGCCATACCTTTTGGCATGATGTTCCAAATTAACAAACGTCCTGCCACAGTATCTTTTAAACTGGTAGTTACCGTCTCATTACCTTCATCATCAATGTTGGTTTCGGTAATACGTACTTTTATTCTAGCATTCACACTTAGGTCATTATTCCCCAAGGCACGCATGGCTTCATTAACATTGGCAAAGACCATGCCTTCACCTTTGGCATTAATCTTAAAGCGACTGATGTAATACAAGCCCAAGACCACGTCCTGTGACGGTACGATAATCGGCTCACCATTAGCAGGGGACAAGATGTTGTTGGTGGACATCATCAAGGTGCGGGCTTCTAATTGAGCTTCCAGCGTCAATGGCACGTGTACCGCCATTTGGTCACCATCAAAGTCAGCGTTAAAGGCGGCACAGACCAATGGGTGTAACTGAATGGCTTTACCTTCAATCAGTACCGGCTCAAACGCTTGCAGACCCAAACGGTGCAAAGTTGGTGCACGGTTAAGCATGACTGGGTGTTCACGAATCACCATCGCCAGCATATCCCAAACATGGGCTTCTTCACGTTCAACCATTTTCTTAGCAGCTTTAATAGTACTCGCTAAGCCGTGTGATAACAATTTAGCATAGGTAAATGGCTTAAACAATTCCAATGCCATTTTTTTCGGTAAACCACACTGATGCAGGCGCAATGTAGGACCTACCACAATCACCGAACGACCAGAATAGTCAACACGTTTACCCAATAGGTTTTGACGGAAACGACCTTGCTTACCTTTAATCATATCGGCAAGCGATTTAAGCGGACGACGGTTACTACCTGTGATGGCACGTCCACGACGACCATTATCAAGCAAGGCATCAACCGATTCTTGCAACATACGTTTTTCGTTACGTACGATAATATCCGGTGCATTTAACTCAAGTAAACGTTTTAAACGATTGTTACGGTTAATCACTCGACGATACAAATCATTTAAGTCAGAAGTGGCAAAACGTCCTCCTTCTAGTGGAACCAATGGACGCAAGTCAGGTGGTAGCACTGGCAAGACTTCCATCACCATCCACTCTGGCTTATTATTAGAATCACGGAATGACTCTAACAATTTAAGACGCTTCGACATTTTTTTCAGTTTGGTTTCTGAATTGGTTTGCGGAATCTCTTCGCGTAATAAATCAATCTCAATATCCAAATCAATGTCTTTTAACAGATCTTGAACCGCCTCAGCACCCATTTTAGCGGTAAACTCATCGCCAAATTCTTCCAGTGCTTTGTAATAGTCTTCATCGTCTAATAACTGATACTTTTCAAGACTGGTCATACCAGGATCGGTAACGATATAGCTTTCAAAGTACAGTACACGCTCAATATCACGCAAGGTGGTATCAAGAAGCAAACCAATACGGCTCGGTAACGATTTTAAAAACCAAATATGGGCAACAGGGCTTGCCAAATCGATATGACCCATGCGATCACGACGAACTTTAGCAGTCGTTACCTCTACGCCACATTTTTCACAGATAACGCCTTGGAATTTACGACGCTTATATTTACCACACAGACATTCATAGTCTTTTACTGGTCCAAAAATCTTGGCACAAAACAGACCATCACGTTCTGGCTTAAACGTACGGTAGTTAATGGTTTCAGGTTTTTTGACTTCACCATGTGACCAAGATTTAATGGTGTCTGGTGAAGATAAAGAAATCTGAATGCTATCAAATTCACGGCTACCTTTTTCGGTAGGGCTTTTCATAATATCTAATAAATCTTTCAAGCTACTTCTCCGTTATATGTTATGGGCTTTGTAAACGCTAATTCTGCACGTTTACAAAGCATTCATTCATTTAAGTTATGGGTATTTAATTCATTTTATTGAGCTAATGCTTATTCTCTTTTAACTCAATATTAATACCCAATGACTTGATTTCTTTGGTCAATACATTAAAGGACTCTGGCATACCTGGATCCATGTATTGTTCACCATCAACGATGTTTTTGTACATACGAGTACGACCTTCAACATCATCAGATTTGACCGTTAGCATCTCTTGCAAGGTGTAAGTCGCACCATACGCCTCTAATGCCCAAACCTCCATCTCACCGAAACGCTGACCACCAAATTGAGCTTTACCACCCAATGGTTGCTGAGTAACAAGTGAGTAAGATCCTGTCGAACGGGCGTGCATCTTATCATCAACCAAGTGGTTAAGTTTGAGCATGTACATGATACCCACAGTAACAGGACGGTCAAATTTCTGCCCTGTACGACCATCATATAACTCTTGTTGACCACTCTTATCAAGATCTGCAAGCTCTAACAACTCTTTAATCTGCGTCTCTTTTGCACCATCAAACACCGCAGTACCCATAGGTACACCAGCACGCAAATTATCCGCCATTGCTAAGATTTCATCATCTGTTAAGCTTTCCAAGGTCTCTTGCTTACCACCAACCTTGTTATAAATCTTATCAAGGAAATCACGCAATTCAGCAACCGCGACTTGTGTTTTTAGCATACGGTCTATTTTCTCACCGAGACCTTTAGCTGCCATACCTAAATGCGTCTCTAGTACCTGACCGATGTTCATACGAGAAGGTACACCGAGTGGGTTCAATACGATATCAACAGGGTTACCATGCACATCATATGGCATATCCTCAACTGGCATGATACGAGAGATAACACCCTTGTTACCATGACGACCTGCCATCTTATCACCTGGCTGAATACGACGTTTCACCGCTAGATACACCTTGACAATTTTTTGTACACCATGCGCTAAGTCATCGCCAGCAGTAAGCTTACGTTTTTTCTCAGTGAACTTCTCATCAATTTCTGTCTTTTTATCTTCTAAGTATTCAGCAATCTGAGTTAAGTGCTCAGAGACTTCTTCTTCAATCGGCTGAATATCTAGCAAGGTTTCAAGACTCATATCCACCATATCTGCTTCGGTCAATACCGTACCAGATTTTAGCCCTGCACCACCACTGATCTTTTCACCATCTAATAAGTGAACAATACGACCACGCGACGCTTCTTCAAAGATAGCTAGCTCTTCTTTTAAGTCTTTACGATAACCATCAAGTTGCATTTTTTCAATTTCTATCGCACGACTGTCTTTTTCAACACCATCACGAGTGAAGACTTGTACGTCAATGACTGTGCCTTTAACAGAAGAAGGTACACGCAATGAGCTGTCTTTAACATCAGCAGCTTTTTCACCAAAGATTGCACGCAATAGCTTTTCTTCTGGTGTGAGCTGAGTTTCACCTTTTGGTGTTACTTTACCCACTAGAATGTCGCCTGCTTCAACTTCAGCACCAATATAAACAATACCTGCCTGATCCAAGTTAGATAGAGCAGCTTCACCTACATTAGGAATATCAGCCGTAATTTCTTCTGTACCTAGCTTAGTATCACGAGCCACACAGGTCAATTCTTGAATATGAATGGTAGTAAAGCGATCTTCTTTTACTACTTTTTCAGAAACTAAGATAGAATCCTCAAAGTTGTAGCCATTCCACGGCATAAAGGCAATGCGCATGTTTTGACCCAATGCCAACTCACCCAAATCTGTTGATGGTCCATCAGCAAGAATATCACCACAAGCAATCTCATCACCCTGATTGACAATGATACGCTGGTTAATACAGGTGTTCTGGTTAGAGCGAGTGTATTTAATCAAATTATAAATATCAATACCTGCTTCACCGGCAACCATTTCCGCTTCATTGACACGTACCACCACGCGAGAAGCATCGACATATTCAATCACACCACCACGTTTTGCGGTCACACACACACCACTATCGCGAGCAACATGGCGCTCCATACCAGTACCTACCAATGGCTTATCAGCTCTCAAGGTTGGCACAGCTTGACGTTGCATGTTAGAACCCATCAAGGCACGGTTAGCATCATCATGTTCAAGGAATGGAATCAAACCTGCAGCAACCGATACTACCTGACGTGGCGATACGTCCATATGGGTAACTTTCTCAGGAGGCATACGCACGGTTTCACCATAGTTACGCACGGTAACCATCTCATCAGTCAATTCACCTTTATCATTCATTGGTGAATCCGCCTGTGCGATCACCGTACCGACTTCTTCAATCGCTGATAAGTATTCGATATCATCCGTCACTTTACCATCGACGACTTTGCGATATGGCGTTTCTAAGAAACCAAACTTATTGGTCTTCGCATAAGTTGCTAATGAGTTAATCAAACCAATGTTTGGACCTTCAGGCGTTTCAATCGGACAAACACGACCATAATGCGTTGCGTGTACGTCACGTACCTCAAAGCCTGCGCGCTCACGAGTCAAACCACCTGGACCTAAAGCAGAAACACGACGCTTATGCGTTACTTCTGACAATGGGTTGTTTTGATCCATAAACTGTGACAATTGGCTAGAACCAAAGAATTCTTTAATCGCCGCGGCTACTGGTTTTGAATTAATCAAATCTTGTGGTGATAAGTTATCAGACTCAGCAGTACTTAAACGCTCACGCACTGCACGCTCAACACGCACCAAACCAATACGGAACTGATTCTCAGACATTTCACCAACAGAGCGGATACGACGGTTACCTAAGTGGTCAATGTCATCTACTTCACCACGACCGTTACGAATTTCAATCAGCTCTTTTAATACATCTAAAATATCATCGTTGCTTAATACACCACGCTGACGTTGTAACTCAACATCATCGGTTTCTTCAAAGTCACGTCCCAAACGACGGTTAAACTTCATACGACCAACATTCGACAAATCATAACGATCTGCATTAAAGAACATGGTATCAAACAATTTTTCTGCAGTATCTAAGGTTGGTGGCTCACCCGGACGCATCACTTTATAAATTTCAATCAATGCCTCTTCACGGCTAGCAGTCGGATCTGCACGCAAAGTATCAGCGATGTAAGTACCATGATCGATATCATTGGTAAACAGAATCTTAAACTCACTAATCTCAAGTCCAGACAACTTCACTAATAGCTCATGATCGATTACAGTATTGGCACGAGCAACTACTTCTTCGCCTACAACAATGTCTTCAGCCAAAATACGCTCATAGAGATATTCGTCTGGCACTGCCAACTTAGTCAATCCTGACTTTTCAATTTCACGAATACGGCGAGCGTTAATACGCTTACCTTGCTCAACAAGCACCTTACCATCCGGAGCAACAATATCAAACTGAGCCATCTCACCACGCAAGCGATCAGCAACTAAATCAATCTCAAACTGCTCCTGACCCTTATAGACTGAGATTTTTTCAAAGAAAGTATCTAAAATCTGCGTGGTATCAAGCCCTAACGCTCTTAATATAATAGAAGCAAGCAACTTACGGCGACGGTCAATACGAGCATAGACTAAATCTTTAGCATCGAATTCAAAGTCTAACCAAGAACCACGATAGGGGATAATGCGGGCGTTATACAATACCTTACCACTAGAATGCGACTTACCTTTATCGTGATCAAAGAATACCCCAGGAGAGCGGTGCAACTGCGACACAATCACTCGCTCAGTACCGTTAATAACAAAGGTACCATTCTCTGTCATCAAAGGAATCTCACCCATATAGACGACTTGCTCACGAATGTCTTTAATCGCTGATTTACTACTCTTGTCCTTAGCATCTTTATCTTTGATAACCAGACGAATTTTGACACGTAATGGAGCGGCAAAGGTTGAGCCACGCATGATACACTCACGCTCATCAAACTCAGGCTCGCCTAAATAATATTCTACAAATTGTAGCTGGGCATTACCCGTATGACTTTCAATTGGAAAAATAGAAGAAAAAGCAGCTTGCAGACCAATATTCTGGCGAGCCTTTGGTTTTTTATGCTCTTGTAAAAACTGCTCATAAGAATCTACCTGAATTGCCAAAAGATATGGCACTTCCATTACGTTGGGCAATTGGGCAAAACTTTTGCGAATTCGCTTTTTTTCAGTATAAGAATATGCCATTGAGAGTCCTTATAGAAGACGTGTGAACAATTAAAAAAATCAATAAACCACAGGCAATTTTATTGATCCTATTGACGAAGACATGACCTTATTTCATAAGACAATTTCATTTGATGCATACCTAGCTCTAGCTACATTCAGATTAAGATAACTAATATGAGCACAACTAAATTTATCAATTTACATACACTAGCAGTGAAGAGGTTACATAAAATAAAAAGCAACCAACAGACACAAAAAAACACCAAGTACCAAAAAGTACTTAGCTAATGCTAACAACTAAATAACGCCAAAATGTAAACATACATGCAGTGAAATCTGTCCTTAAATATAGGTGATACAAATTTATGCAGAAATTGAATGAGTAACCTTCACTGAGTGAATCATAATAAGAACAAATGGCAAACAAACGATAATGAAAAATTTAGTTACAAAACTAATACAAAAACTGTACGAAGCCACTTGTTTATTGACAAACCAGACAAAACTAACCACATTCAAAGTCAAGATTGCAAATTATACATAAAAAAAGCCAGTAACGCAATATGCATTACTAGCTTTTTTCGTATAAAAAGTAATTTGTTGAATAAAATTACTAATTCTACTTCGATAACTTAAATTACTTAAGTTCGACAGTTGCACCAGCTTCTTCAAGATCTTTCTTGATAGACTCAGCTTCGTCTTTAGATACGCCTTCTTTGATTGGAGCAGGAGCGCCTTCAACCAATTCTTTTGCTTCTTTAAGACCAAGACCAGTGATACCACGAACAGCTTTAATAACGCCAACTTTCTTGTCGCCGAAGCTAGCAAGAACAACGTCAAATTCGTCTTTTTCTTCAGCAGCGGCAGCGCCACCATCAGCAGGACCAGCAACAGCAACAGCGGCAGCAGCAGCTGTTACGCCGAATTTTTCTTCCATATCACTGATTAGCTCAACGATTTCCATTACTGACATTTCAGCGATTGCGTTTAATACGTCTTCACGAGATAGAGACATGAGTGTAACTCCAATAGTTTAATAAATGATAGTTTTTTAAAATGAACTTTGCTCTTAACTTCAGTTTAGCAACGAGCAACAAAAAATAAGCCCATTTTAGATAAATAATTAAGCAGCTTCTTTTGCATCTTTCACTGCTGCTACGGTACGAACAAACTTGGCTGGTACTTCTTTCATAGTACGTGCAAGTTTGGTCACTGGTGCCTGCATGGTTGACATCAAGATAGACAATGCTTCGTCTCTTGTTGGAAGCTTAGATACACGCTCTAGCTCTTCAGGACCAAATGCTTCACCACCGACTGATACAACTTTAGCATCCAAAAGTTTGTGCTCTTTGTTAAAATCATAAACGATTCTAGCAGCAGAACCCAAATCTTCCATTGAGAATGCCAAAACAAGTGGACCAGTCAGACTGTCCGACATACATTCAAACGATGTGCCTTCAAACGCACGTTTTGCCAGTGAGTTTTTTACCACCTTTAAAACCACGCCTTTTTCACGAGCTTTGTTACGAAGTTCAGTCATTTGACCAACTTCAATGCCGTGATATTCAGCAGCAACCGCTGAGTATGCGTTAGCAGCAACTTCAGACACTTCAGCCACAACTTGTTTTTTCTGTTCTAGCGTTAATGCCATGTCATCAGCTAATACTACACTAATAATATATTACCAATAACGACGAATACGGCACCATCATCAGCCATAAAGAGACATTCAACCTTCACTTATTACTAAGTATTTTCATGTCCAAACTGTTTTGGGTCACCGTCTGCGTAGGCTATTTATGTATTGATCAATGTAAAACTTACCAACATAATCAACAAATTAATAATTAACGAACCAAAGGCTCTACCTACGGTCTTAGACAGCACAGATAGCTGTGCTGACCTAATCTTTTAAAATTCTTCTTATTATCTTTGTTGAGTTTCATTTATAGCTCAATTATAAACTCAACCCAATCTACAATTTTGTTGCTAATCTTATTTTAGCACTTATTTTAGCGACAAGGTCTTATTTAGCAGTACGGTAAGGTACTGGGTCAATACGAACACCTGGACCCATAGTGCTAGATAGAGCAATCTTCTTGATATAAATACCTTTAGCAGAAGATGGCTTAGCACGTTTTAAATCAGACAATAGCGCTACTGCGTTTTGTTCGATTTGTTCAGCAGTAAAGCCAACTTGACCGATTGAAGTATGGATAATACCTGCTTTGTCAACACGATAAGTTGCCTGACCTGCTTTTGCATTGGCAACCGCTTCAGCAACATTTGGTGTTACTGTACCAACTTTTGGGTTTGGCATTAAACCACGAGGACCCAAGATAGTACCTAATTGACCAACAACACGCATCGCATCAGGAGCAGCGATAACCACGTCAAAGTCTAGGTTACCACCTTTGATAGACTCAGCTAGGTCTTCAAAACCTACCACGTCAGCACCCGCTTCTTTAGCAGCTTCAGCAGCTGCACCTTGAGCAAACACAGCAACACGCTTAGTTTTGCCTGTACCTGCAGGTAGGTTAGTTGCACCACGTACAACTTGATCAGATTTACGAGGATCAACACCTAGATTGATAGCAATATCGATAGATTCTTTAAATTTAGTAGCAGGAAGATTGTTTAAGATTTCAACTGCTTCAGCAAGTGTATATAGCTTTTCACTGTCAACACGTTCTGCGATTAATTTTTGACGTTTAGTTAACTTAGCCATTATGCAACTCCTTCTACAGTAATACCCATTGAACGAGCTGTACCAGCGATTGTACGCACGGCAGCGTCAAGGCTAGCGGCTGTCAAATCAGCTTCTTTAGTTTTTACAATCTCTTCAAGCTGTTCACGAGTAACCGAACCTACTTTTTTCATGTTTGGCTCACCAGAACCTTTAGCAATACCAGCAGCTTTACGTAATAAGAAAGCAGCAGGTGGTGATTTCATGATAAATGTAAATGATTTATCATTATAAACCGTGATTTCAGTCGGTACTGGCAGACCTGGTTCCATGCTTGAAGTAGCAGCATTGAACTCTTTACAGAATGCCATGATGTTAACACCTTGTTGACCCAATGCAGGACCAATCGGTGGTGAAGGGTTTGCTTTGCCAGCAGGCACTTGTAGCTTGATGTAGCCATCAATCTTCTTAGCCATGATATGTACTCCTATGGGTGGTAACGCCTATTAACTCAATCCACTATCTTCGCAATACATTGTCAAACTCGCTCGTAGTACTACATGTACAACTTCGTTCGTTTTCCTCGTCTTGCTTTGATATTGAATTGACTTTCAGCTCCCCAATGTTAATTAGTTAAATCCACTAATTAGCCAATAAAATAATTAGTTGGATAGATTTAAGGGTGCAAATTATACTGTTGTTTTTTATAAAATGCAAGGAGTTTTAATTCACTAAACCACTTTTAATAAAGTGGCATTTAAAAATAACACTAAAAAGGCAAGAGTGTCAAATAACATCTCTTGCCCAATAATCATGTCCAATCTTTGTCATCAACTTAATCAATCTTCTCAACTTGATTAAACTCAAGCTCAACAGGCGTTGGACGATTAAAGACATTCACGGTTAACTGTAGCTTAGACTTTTCGTAATCAACCTTTTCGACCATACCTTTAAAGTCAACAAAGGCGCCATCAATAATAAGTACTTCTTCACCTGGTTCAAACAAGGTTTTTGGACGAGGTGCCTCAGTATTTTGATTAAGTCTATTTAGGATACGATCTGCTTCAACTTTAGTAATAGGAGCCGGACTGTCTGAAGTACCACCGATAAAACCCATGGTATTTGGACATTCATTAACAATGTGCCAGGTATCGTCGTTCATTTCCATTTCAATCAAGACATAACCTGGGAAGAACTTTCGCTCGCTTTTACGTTTTTTGCCATCTCGCATTTCTACGACTTCTTCGACAGGCACCAGCACATCACCAAAGCTCTCTTTGTGCTCACTACGATTGATACGTTCAATTAGTGAACGTTGCACTTGTTTCTCATATCCTGAAAATGCTTGAATGATATACCAACGCATGAAACGCTCCTAACTCTTTTATTTCTAATAATTAATTAACTAAGGACTAACCAATGATAAAACCAACTACCTGAGTGAATATTAAATCCAATATCCAAACGAGCAAACTAAACAAAGCGATAAATAAAAGTGATAACCATGTCCAATGTATTGTTTCTGCTTTTGTTGGCCATGTTACCCGACGCAACTCTACACCAGCATCTTTAACTAACACCTTAAAGTCACTACCATCGCTGGTCAGAAAAAAGCACACGATTGCTAATACAACTAAAGCACAGATAATAGCAATTCGCACCCATATATCTGAAGCAGCTGCCCAATATGCAGGCAAATAACCATTAACCAGTGTCGCAGAAATTAAAGAAATGATAGCAACAAACCATAACGTATAGTCCTTTGCTGTTCTTTTATTAACAGTCTCTATTGGGCTTGAATAACGTTTTTTTTGTTGTAAGAGACGCTCTGCAGTCGCCTTAGCGTCAGATAACTTTTTATCTAGGTTATCTTGTTTATTGCTCATAATTACGCCTTGGAAAACAGACAGTATGGATATTTTCTATATAAAATAAGATGGCAGGCGATGTAGGACTCGAACCTACAACCCTCGGTTTTGGAGACCGATGCTCTACCAATTGAGCCAATCGCCTTTAGATGTAAAGAAAGCACATTATACTATATTTTTATAGTTTCGCAAGAGCATTTTTATTTTTTTGTAAAAATTTAAGCATATATATCGAATTAGACCATGAATGATTGATTCAGTCAATGGTAACCATTGATATATTTTATTAGTAAAAACAAAAAAACATCCCATATCATGATAAGATAAGCTACAAAGCTGAATCTTAGTTTATTCTGATTTATTATTAAATTTTTTGAAAAAACCAACCGGAGATTTTTATGTCAAATATTATTAACAGTACCGATGCAAGTTTTAATCAAGATGTATTACAGTCTGATGTACCTGTATTGGTTGATTTTTGGGCTGTTTGGTGTGGTCCTTGTAAAGCCATCGCTCCTGTTTTAGAAGAGTTGGCGGATGATTATGCGGGTAAAGCCAAAGTAGTCAAAGTAGATGTTGACCAAAATAAGCAGATTGCTGCTCAGTTTGGTATCCGTAGCATCCCAACTCTGTTTGTATTTAAAGGTGGAGAAAAAGTTGAAACTGCCATTGGTTTGCAAAGCAAAGAACAATTGGCTGTATTGTTGGATAAATATGTGTAGTTAGATAAACATATATGATCGTACCCTGTACAAAGGTACGTTATGATGTGTTGTCTATAACACTTTGTTTTGTGCTCCACGCAGATATGCTTTAACAAGCATGAAACTTTAGCACAAACATAAGCCTCTAACGATTGTTGTTAGGGGCTTTTGCTCAAAGGGCTTTTTAAATGCACTTACCACCATCAGATACCCTTTTTAATTGTCCTATTTGTCAATCCCCTTTGATTGTCAGCAACAAGACTTGGCAATGTCGTGGGATAACAAGTGATAACCAGCGTCAGCATTGCTTTGATGTTGCTCGGCAAGGCTACGTCAACCTGTTACCTGTACAACAAAAAAAGAGTAAGCACCCTGGAGATAGCCATCAATCGATTATGGCTCGACAACGCTTTTTACAAACAGGGTTTTATCAGTCATTACAACAACGCATTTGTGAATTGATTCAAAACCATTTAACTGTAAAAGGTCGTTGGCTAGATATTGGTTGTGGCGAAGGTTACTACACGCAAGCCATGGCAAATATTGATACGATTGAACAGCTAATCGCCATCGACATCAGTAAGTCTGCCGTCTCAGAACTTGCAAAAGTTAGTAAACAACAGCAAATGTTGTGGTCACAGCATCTTGAACAACAAACAAGTCTTGAACAACAAACAAATAGTGAAAAACCAACGGGAGCGAGTGTTTATCCATTAGTTGCTAGTGCTTCTAAGCTTCCGCTAAACAATCAAAGTGTGCAAGGTATCAGTAGTATTTTTAGCCCTATTTTCTCTAAAGAAATCGCTCATGTTTTAGCCAAACAAGGCATATTATTACTGGCAAAACCAGATATCGGACACCTAGCCAGCATGCGTGCAGGATTGTTTGATGAAGTGCGTGAACATAACTCGGATAAGTTTCTACAAGACCTAGAGACCGAAGGGTTGCAATTGATATATAAAGACAAGCTCTTCTATGAGTTTATGCTCAATCAGACACAATTGGCTGATTTGCTTACCATGACCCCCTACTCTTATCGAGCAAAGGCAGAAAAACGTCAAGCGCTACTGACGCAAACTGAAAAAGTCGGTCTGCTAACACAAGGGGCGTTTGTCATTTATGTTTTACAAAAAACGCACTAATAGACTTCTTAACATAGATAAAAAGTGTTATATTAGACATGTTTTAATGCTTATATCAAATCATATTTCAATTATCATCTTAAAATTAAGGAATACATAATGTTAAAAGAATCCATGTTACAACGCCTGAATACACAAATTAATCTTGAATTCTATTCGTCAAATTTATATTTGCAAATGAGTGCATGGGCAGATAATCAAGGGCTAGAAGGTACTGCTGAGTTCTTAAAAGCCCATGCTGACGAAGAAATGCAACACATGCAAAAACTATTTGATTACGTGCTAGAAACAGGTGGCATGCCAGTATTAGGCACCATCGAAGCGCCTAAAACAACCTATGACAACTTACGTGAAATGTTTGAATTGGTATTAGAGCATGAAAAAATCATCACTGCTGAGATTAATAAGCTGGTTGAAGAGGCATTTGAGACTAAAGACTTTTCGACTTTTAATTTCCTACAGTGGTACGTCGCCGAACAACACGAAGAAGAGAATCTATTTCAATCGGTACTTGATAAAATGGACTTACTGGGTAATGAGCCAAAAAATCTATTCTTTATCGATAAAGAAATTGCTAGCCTGATTGGAAAGACAGCTCCAGCAAGTCAAGAATAAATAATCTTAGAGGCATAAACAGATAATCCGTTATGAAGATGCAAACTGCCCAATTTATCAGCTTTGAAGGGACTGAAGGGGTTGGTAAGACAACTGCCATCAATGGCATTTGCCAACGCCTTACGGAGATGGGCATTGAATATATCCGTACTCGTGAACCTGGGGGCAGTGACTTCGCTGAACGGATGCGAGCCATTTTATTGGATCCTGCCACCAACATCAATGATGATACAGAGCTTTTACTGATGTTTACTGCTCGTGTGGATCACTTAGCAAAAGTCATTCTACCTGCATTACAGTCAGGAAAGTGGGTTATCTGTGATCGATTTGTCGATTCTACCCTTGCTTATCAAGGCTATGGTCGCTGTGCGGGTAACCCTCAGATGATGAATAAAATCCAACAGCTAAGCAATGACTTTATTAGCAAAATGCCTGATAAAACCATCTGGTTAGACTTGCCGGTGGCAGAAGGTATGGCAAGAGCAGGTAAACGTAGCCTTGCTGATCGCTTTGAACAAGAACAAATTGATTTCTTTCAACGCATCTATCAAGGCTATGAATACTTAGCTAAGCATGAGCCCAATCGTTTTCGTCGTGTCAACGCCAAAGGTACAGAAAAAGAAGTATTGGAACGTGTTTGGGCAGTATTTAAAGATGGGATGGCTCTTTAATTTTTTGTGTTGCTGTGTTTATAGAATTTGCTTTATTGCCTCTCGCACATCGCCTTATCTTGTCTAGTTCCTCAGATATTGTATTTAGGTAATTTAATCGGCACTACCCATTATCTATTAAAATTCCCTAGCGAAACGCTACAATCGATACAAAATTTAAAAACTGAAACCATGTCATACTACGTACAAATCCTGCTTGAGCTAGGCGTTGGTGGTGGTGTTCTAGGGTATCTGTTATCAAAACATTTTCAAGCGCGGTGCGTTTGCCACTGATTTCCAACTCACTATAGCCATTAGCACGTTTAAAATCATAATAACGCTCCACTCGGTAAAAATTGCAAGGTTAAATTAATCACTATCATATCGCATGGTTGCAATGCAATCTCACACACATCAGCGGTTATCACCTCAATATCATGCTGTGGGTAATGCTCATTAATCAATCCTTTTGCTTTATCCGTCATTGCAGGAGAAATATCAATGGCTTTGATTTGCACCTCATTGGGAGCAAAACCATTAGCTTGTTCATTAAACAATGCCATCGTCGCCCCGCCCAGCGAACAACCCAAATCATAGATACGGCTTACTTTTTCACCCTCGCTATTCTCTTGTCGATACTGACAATGACGACGCGCCAAAATTGGCAACATCGACAATACTTGCCCGTAACCTGGGACACTACGGCGTATCATATCAGGAAAGCATGCCACCACCTGCTCATCAAAACTAAAGCGACTAGCCTTATCAAGTGGGGTGGTGAATAATGTATCTTGAGCTATCGTGTCATTTTTTTTGGCTTGAGCATTCATGATAAAAAGCATCTCATTATTTATGGGGCGTGTCCCTATTTAGATTATGGAGATAAAAATGAGGTAGATTTTAATCAAATAAGGATAATTTTGCAGGTAATATGAAAATATTAGCAAGAAATTAGACACAATTTGACGGAAATATAACCATTTTTAGCCCATAATATTTATTATAAGTAAATAGGGACATGCCCTAATATATTGGCTGTTATTATAACAAATTTAGTAGTTTTCATGAAAAATCGTCAGCTATTCCTTTTTTGGAATTAGTATAGTCCTATTTTTTATTTGAATTATAGACAATAATTCGGTAACTTATTCTTTTCCGGATAACATTATATTGTAACATTTATACTGTAATACTTTTTTTAATAAGTTTAACTACTTAAAACTAGGAGAAACCCATGAGCGAGCAAGCCCAAGGAACCAATAAGCTAGAAACGCTAGCGATTCATGCAGGATATACCCCTGAGCCTACTACCAATGCTGTGGCAGTGCCAATCTACCACACCAGCTCTTATTCCTTTGATAATACTCAGCACGGTGCAGATTTATTTGACCTAAAAGTACAAGGCAACATCTATACACGTATCATGAACCCAACTAATGCTGTACTAGAAGAGCGAGTGACAGCATTAGAAGGTGGTATTGGAGGTTTAGCGGTCGCATCTGGTATGGCAGCCATTACTTATTCAGTGCAGACCCTTTGTGAGGCTGGTGATAATATCGTCTCTGTTTCTACGCTATATGGTGGCACTTATAACTTCTTTGCTCATACCTTGCCACGTCAAGGAATTGAAGTACGTTTCTTTGATTACCGTAACCCCGAGTCTATTCGTGAATTAATTGATGATAAAACGAAGCTGGTCTATGCCGAAAGCATTGGTAACCCACTAGGCAATATTATTGACATACAAACCCTTGCTGATATTGCTCATCAGTATGGCGTCCCCCTCGTGATTGATAATACCGTCGCAACGCCTGCTTTGTGTCGTCCACTCGAGCATGGTGCTGATATTGTCGTTCATTCACTCACCAAATATATGAGCGGTTCTGGTACCGCAATTGGGGGTATCATTGTTGATGGTGGTAAATTTGACTGGAGTAAATATCCTGAACGTTTTCCTATTTTAAACACACCAGATATAAGCTACCACGGCGTGAATTTTGCTCAAGACATTGGTGCTGCCGCCTTTATCGCACGTGCAAGGGTTGCTCCGCTACGTAATACTGGTGCAGCTTTAAGTCCACTTAATGCTTTCTCAATTTTACAAGGAATTGAAACCCTAACCTTACGCATGGAACGTCATGTAGAAAATGCGCAAGCGGTTGCTGAATATCTACAACAGCATGACAAAGTATCATGGGTAAAATACGCAGGTCTCAGTGATCACCCAGAGCATGAATTGGCTCAAAAATATGTACAAGGCACACCTTCTGCAATTCTAAGCTTTGGAGTAAAAGGTGGACGTGAAGCAGGAGCCAGATTTATTGATGCCTTACAGCTGGTTACTCGTTTGGTGAATATTGGTGATGCAAAGTCATTGGCTTGTCATCCAGCCAGTACTACTCACCGCCAGTTAAATGAGGAAGAATTAACAAAAGCTGGTGTCAGTGAAGATATGATCCGTCTATCAATCGGTATTGAACATATTGATGATATCAAAGCCGATTTAGAGCAAGCACTTGCAGAGGCTTAGATGCCTATGAGTCATCTATAATAGAACTTGTGTAAAATTAGTAATTCGTAGGCTAGAATTTATCCCAGTAGAGACAAATTATTAAGTTCTACTGGGCTGAATTCCAGCCTACGATTACTTGCGTCCCTTTTTATTAGTCATAACACGGAAGATAATATCATTATACACATCACGATTAGTACGTGGCTTATTAGGAGCCATGCTAATAAGTTTATCAAACATCTCAGGTTCAAGATAATCTTGTCCCCCATGTGCCATCATCACTAACTTAGGCTCTAGCTGTTTAACCTTATCAAGAGATGCCCTATAGCTCTGCGGATCATGAATGTTATAAGGATTAACATACTTATGATGTCTAAGTCGAATGATTAAATCTGCGACATAAATTTTTCCACTGGCTTTATGATATAGAGATAAATCTCTATCGGTGTGCCCTTCTGTCTCCAGCACCTGCCAATCCTCAAACATAGGAACTTTATCTCCATCGCCCAGCATAATATCTGGATAAAGCTTCGCAGGATAATTCATATTCTGTAATCTATTACCTTGTCGATAAGCAACAAAATAAGATAGACTTAAATCAAGCAAATAGTTAATTCTACCATCCATTCCGCCGTACCATTGTGTTGATTTATCGGCAGAAATAATATGGCATCCGGTTGCTTTTTTTAGATAAGTCGCTCCACCTGCATGATCCGCATGCATATGTGTCACTATCACTGCTTTTAAATCTGATAATGGACGACCCAATAAATTTTGAATAACCTCTAAAATAAAAGGGACATCAACACGGCAACAGCCATCTAACAATAGCAATTTATCCGGATACACCGCCAAATAAATATTTTGAATATAACCATCTAACCGCAAAACTTGTTGTAACATATCACTTTTATTCCCTAATAATTATCAAAATATTCAATTCCCTTTCAGTATAGTCAATTCACACTAAAAGTTCTATAAACAAAAAAACCGCACCCCCAAAAGAAGCACGGTTTTTAACAAACTAACTGTTAAACTAACTAGCAATAAAGCTAATCAATCAATTAGTCCTTAACAGTGCGATTGGGTGGATAAGCTCAACGTTCATTTCTACGTTGTCACCAGGCATACACATTTCTGTACCTTCTTGTAATTGGATAGCACCAGTTACGTCAGTTGTACGGAAGTAGAACTGTGGACGGTAACCATTTAAGAATGGAGTATGACGACCACCTTCTTCTTTGCTTAGTACGTATACTTCTGCGTCGAATTTAGTGTGTGGGGTGATTGAACCTGGCTTAGCTAGTACTTGACCACGTTGTACTTCTTCACGCTTAGTACCACGTAGTAGTACACCACAGTTCTCACCAGCACGACCTTCGTCTAGCATTTTGATACCAACGATTTCGATTTCGTCACCAACTTTTACGATACCTGATTCTACACGGCCTGTTACGACCGTACCACGACCCGAGATTGAGAATACGTCTTCGATTGGCATTAGGAAGTCTTTGTCGATTTCACGCTCTGGTTCTGGGATGTAGCTATCTAGGGTTTCTAGTAGTTCTACAACTGCAGGTTCACCGTATTTGCCGTCTGAGCCGTTTAGGGCTTCTAGGGCTGAACCTGAGATGATTGGGGTGTCGTCACCTGGGAAGTTGTAGTCGTTAAGTAGTTCACGTACTTCCATTTCTACGAGTTCTAGTAGTTCTTCGTCATCTACCATGTCACATTTGTTCATGAATACGATGATGTATGGTACGCCTACCTGACGGCTTAGTAGGATGTGTTCACGGGTTTGTGGCATTGGGCCATCGGTTGCTGATACGACTAGGATTGCGCCGTCCATTTGGGCAGCACCGGTGATCATGTTTTTAACATAGTCGGCGTGCCCTGGGCAGTCTACGTGTGCGTAGTGACGGTCTGTGGTGTCGTATTCGATGTGTGAGGTGTTGATGGTGATACCACGGGCTTTTTCTTCTGGTGCGTTGTCAATGGCTGCGTAGTCTTTGGCTTCGCCACCGAAGTGTTTTGCTGCTACGGTTGCGATAGCGGCTGTTAGGGTTGTTTTACCGTGGTCAACGTGTCCAATGGTACCAACGTTGACGTGTGGTTTCGTGCGTTCAAATTTTTCTTTTGCCATG
>PDWI01002736.1_pt1 | contig 26053 bp, 26 predicted proteins | sample 1430891 | NCBI WGS metagenome assembly PDWI01 (sample SAMN01162508, study PRJNA174530) | Oral metagenome, whole genome shotgun sequencing project. | biome: Marine environment; feature: Marine mammal; material: Swab sample of the gingival sulcus; isolation source: swab sample of gingival sulcus...
TTGATAATGCTCTTCACCAACTATATCTGGAGAAAGAATACGAGAACCGGAATCCAATGGATCAACCGCTGGATAAATACCTTTTTCTGTTATCTTTCTTGATAAAACTGTTGTTGCATCAAGATGCGAGAAAGTAGTTGCAGGTGCTGGGTCAGTAAGGTCATCGGCAGGAACATAAACTGCTTGAACTGATGTTATAGAGCCCTTATTAGTCGATGTAATACGCTCTTGCAACGCCCCCATATCAGTAGCCAACGTCGGTTGGTAACCTACGGCTGAAGGCATACGTCCAAGTAATGCTGAAACCTCTGAACCCGCCTGTGTAAATCTAAATATATTATCTATAAACAAAAGCACATCTCTATTTTCTTCATCTCTAAAATATTCTGCCATAGTCAGACCCGTTAGTCCAACTCTCATCCTCGCTCCAGGCGGCTCATTCATCTGACCAAAAACCATAGCCGTTTTTTCGATAACACCTGAATCAGTCATTTCATGATATAAGTCATTACCTTCTCTTGTTCTCTCACCAACACCCGCAAACACAGATAATCCGCCATGTTCTTTTGCAATATTGTTGATAAGTTCCTGAATAAGTACGGTTTTACCTACACCCGCACCACCAAATAGGCCTATTTTACCACCTTTAGCATATGGTGCAATAAGATCTACGACTTTAATCCCCGTTTCAAGAATTTCTTCTGCCGTTTCTTGATCTTCAAAACTAGGAGCTGGACGATGAATTGACCATAAATCTCCTTTATAATCAAATTCCTTTTCATCAACAACTTCGCCTAGCACGTTAAAAATACGACCAAGTGTATCCTTTCCAACAGGCACGGAAATAGGTACTCCCATATGAACTGCATCTATTCCCCTTACAAGTCCATCAGTTGATGACATCGCAATACATCTAACAGTATTATCACCAATGTGTTGTGCAACTTCCACTGTCAATTTTATATCACCGTATTCAATCCGAATAGCATCCAAAATACTGGGAAGCTCATCTAACTCGAAACGAATATCGACAACCGGCCCAATAATCTGTACGACCTTGCCGACTGCTTTATCCATTCGCTCACATCCTTTCATATATTAATATAATTATAGACTGAAATTACATATTATTTAAGTGCTTCTGCACCACCGACAATTTCAGATATTTCTTGAGTAATAGCAGCCTGTCTTGCTTGATTATATGTCAATGATAATTCAGAAATCATTTCATCAGCATTATCGGAAGCATTTTCCATAGCAATACGTCTAGCTGCCTGTTGTGCCGCAGAAGATTCAACCATAGCACCATATACAGTTGACTCCAAGTATCTTGGAATAACATAATTTAGAACCATTTCAGGAGACGGTTCATAACTTACAACTTCTATTTCCTCATCTTTTTTACTTACTTTCTTAGACTCATCTTCCTCTACATCTGTATTTTTTGAAAACTGCTCTATGTCCATTGGAATAAGTTGTAAAACTGTAGGTTCTTGAATTAGAGTCGAAACCATCCTCGTATAAACGAGTTTTATTTCATCAATTTCTTTTTTAGCAAATAAATCAAGTGCCTTAGTTGTTATAGATTTTGCATCTGTAAATTTAGGCTTTTCAGATATCGCTAAATAAGAATCTACTAACTCAATATTATTTTTCTTAAAGAAATCCGCTGACTTTTTTCCAACCGCTATAACCATTGTCTTATCTTTAGCATCAATATCCGACAAAGCTTTTTTTAGTATATTAATATTATATCCACCACATAAGCCTCTATCAGCTGACACTACAATATAAAGAGTTTTTTGAACATCACGAGCAACAGTAAACGAATGTTTAAATCCGCCACTTTCCTCTATTATATCTTGCACAGTTTTCATAACCGTTTCAAAATAAGGTTTAGTTATATCCATTTTTTCTTTAGCACGTCTAAGTTTTGCAGTAGAAACAAGTTCCATAGCCTTAGTTATTTGACGAGTACTATTAACACTTCGGATTTTCCGTTTTATGTCTCGAACACCAGCTCCAGCCATAATTCCCTCCTTATGTTAAGACTCTTGTTTATCTGTATTAAATTTCTTTTTAAAAGATTCAATAGCAGATTCCAAACCTGAAACAATCTCATCACTTAAAGCACCTTCTGTCTTGATTTTATTGCATAACTCATGATGATTTTGATCCACGTAAGCAATGAGTTCATCTTGAAATTTCTTAATATCATCTATTTCTACATCACTCATATGCTTATTTGTAACAGCATATATAACAACTACCTGATGTTCAACAGGCATTGTATTATTATTCTTTTGCTTTAAAACTTCCATAAGTCTCTTACCGTGTTCAAGCGTTGCTTGCGTTGATTTATCTAAATCAGAACCAAATTGAGCAAATGCGGCAAGTTCACGATATTGTGCAAGTTCAAGACGAATTTTACCAGAAACCTTTTTCATCGCCTTAATTTGTGCGTCGCCACCTACACGAGAAACCGATATACCTGAGTTAACGGCAGGTCTTTGTCCTGCATCAAATAATTCTTTTTCAAGATATATCTGACCATCTGTTATTGAAATAACATTTGTAGGAATATATGCAGATACATCACCAGCTTGTGTTTCTATAATAGGTAGTGCAGTAATAGAACCACCACCTAGTGAATCATTAAGCTTTGCAGCACGTTCAAGTAACCTAGAATGAATATAAAATACATCTCCAGGATATGCCTCACGTCCTGGTGGACGTCTTAATAAAAGCGACATAGCACGATATGCAACAGCGTGCTTAGATAAATCATCATATATAATAAGAACATCTTTCCCACTATACATAAATTCTTCTGCCATAGCCACCCCCGCATATGGAGCTATATATTGAAGCGGAGCTGGATCAGCTGCAGAAGCTGAAACAACTATACTATAATTCATTGCACCCGCTTTTTCTAATGTCTTAACAACACCTACAACAGTTGATCGCTTTTGTCCAATAGCTACATATATACAAATTACATTTTCATTTTTCTGATTTATGATTGTATCTATTGCAACAGTTGTCTTTCCAGTCTGTCTATCACCAATTATAAGCTCACGCTGACCCCTTCCAATAGGAATCATTGAGTCAATTGCTTTAATTCCCGTTTGAAGTGGCTTATTTACAGATTTTCTTGAAATAACCCCTGATGCCTTAGCTTCAATAGGTCTTGTTTTATCAGTTTGAATAGGTCCCTTTCCATCGATTGGCTTACCAAGTGAATTAACCGTCCTACCCAATAATGCATCGCCAACAGGTACTTCTACAATCTTACCTGTTCTCTTAACCGTATCTCCCTCTTTTATAAAACTATCTTCGCCAAATAGTACAGCTCCTACGCTATCCTCCTCTAAATTGAGAACCATTCCATCAACGCCACCTGGAAATTCCAAAAGCTCACCAGCCATACATTTTTGCAGACCATAAACTCTGGAAATACCATCACCAACTTCAATGACAGTACCAGTGTCCTCAACTTGGAGTTTGGATTCATATGCTTGAATCTGTGCCTTGATCACAGAGCTAATTTCGTCTGGTCTAAGACTCATGCCACCCTCCTATACCTATACTATAAGCTGTGCCAAACTTTGTTTCATTTCATCGAGTCTATTTCTTATAGAAGCATCAATAATATTATCTTCAACTTTAATTATTAATCCCCCAATGACTTTTGGATTTACAATGCAAGTCATACGAATAGTTTTATTCGTCATTTCCTCTAAATTTTTCTTCAATCTATCCTTTTCGTCATCAGTAAGCTCTATAGCAGATTCTATAATAGCCTTTACGACCCCCAAATGTTCATCAACCATATGAATAAATGAGTCGTAAATTCCTCGAATATGCACACCTCTATCTTTATCTATCAATATCTTTGTAAAACTCAATACTTCCCTTGTGATTTTTTTGCCAAAGACTTCTTCCATAACCTCTTTTCTCTTTTTATGTTCAATTCGTGGTGTTATAAAAAGTTCAAAAAAATCTGGATATTCATTAAATGAATCGATTATTAATTTCATATCTTTGGCATATTCTTCTAAACTATCTTTTTCTAAACCGACTTCATAAAGAGCCTCTGCATAAGTGTGAAAAATTAATTTTGCCATTTAGCATCCCCCATCTCATCTATGATTTGGGAAATAAATTGTCTATGCCCACTCGCTTCTACATCTTTTTGAATAACTTTAGAAGCCACTAAAATAGCCATAGAAGCTATTTCATCTTTTAATTCGTTCATAGCCTTCACCTGTTGTTGCTCAATATCAGATTTAGCTTTTTCTTTCATTCGAACGATATGTTCTTCTGCTTCTTTTATTATTTCTGCAGCTCTTTCATCTGCTTTATGAGAAGCCTCTTTTATAATCTGTCTACCTTTTTCCTCTAAATTGTCAATCTGCTCATTATACTTAGCTATTAAATTTTCAGCATCTTTTTGCAAATTATCGGCACGTTCATATTCGTCGGAGATCTCTTTTTCTCGATTTTTCATAAATTCGCTAACGGGTTTAAATAAAAATCGCTTAAGTAGTAAAAATAATATTATTGTATTTACAATCTGCATTATCATTGTTGCATCAAACTGCACCAAACCACTTTTTGCACCCGCACTAGCAATTATGGGTATAATGTTCAAATTCAAGCTCCTGACCCCCTTTCCTATCTACTCATTCACTTTTTTAAAGCATACCAACAAGTGGATTAGCAAATAGCAAAATAAGAGCAACGATTAGCCCATAAATACCTGTTGTTTCCGCAACCGCAGCACCAAGAAGCATAGTCCTAACTATATCACCTTGTGCCTCTGGCTGACGTCCAACCCCCTCAGCACCTTTACCAGCCGCATATCCCTGTCCAATACCAGGTCCAATACCAGCGATCATAGCAAGTCCCGCACCAATTGCTGAACACGCAAGAATAAGAGCTTTACCTGTGATAGGTTCCATAAATAGTTCCTCCTTAATTTTTAATTATAAACTTTAATTATTTTTAACATTATTCTTTTTTTAAAGAGCATTTACTAAAGGATTTGCAAAAATTAAAGTCAAAGAAATAATTAATGCAAAAATCCCACCAGCTTGTGAAACTGCTTGACCTAAAAACATAGTTCTTATAACTGGAGATTGTAATCTAGGTCGCTTGCCAACCGCTTCAGTTCCCTTCCCAGCAGCATAACCTTGTCCTACTCCTGGTCCTATGCCTGCAATCATGGCAATTCCCGCTGCTATTGCTGAAGTGGCTATAATAAGTGGATGACCCTCAATTTGAACAAGAGGATTTCCATACAATAATATAAGAGCAACCACCAACGCTAGTATCCCCGATGTTTCAGCAACCGCAGCTCCTAAAAGCATAACCATAGTCGATTGCTTTCTCCCTTTTGGGTTGCGAGATACAGCCTCAGCTCCTTTTCCAGCCGCATAACCTTGACCAATCCCCGGTCCTATGCCCGCTATCATGGCAATTCCTGCTCCAATAGCTGATGCCGCAAGAACCAATGCCTTTTTATCAAAGGTCATAAGCCAATTTAGAAATGCAATAATAAAATTAGTTGATTCCATTACTTACCCCATTTCAAACCTAATCCATCGCAATTGATATAAACACCATCGTAAGCATAGCAAATATAAATGACTGCAAAAATCCAGCAAACAAGTCAAAATAAAAATGAAATGGTATTGCTAAAACCTGAAATACTGGTGCAACCTCTCCTACACTAAATAAGCCAACAATTCCAAATAACTTTGCAGACATAAGCGCTAGAGCATGATACAACAAATGCATCACTATAACTCCACCTACGATATTTCCAAACAAACGAAATGATAAAGATATTGGAGTAGCCAATTCACCCATAACATTTAACGGCAATAAAAATGGGATAGGTTCTAAAAATTCTTTAAAATAACCTCCGACACCTTTAGAACGCATACCAAAGAAATGAATCATGCAAAAAGTCATAAGTGCCAGTCCCATTGTGGTATTAACGTCTGCCGTAGGCGGTCTAACATTAAATAATCCAGCTATATTTGAAATAGCCACAAATAAAATTAATGTGCCTATATAAGGCATAAACGCAACCTTATCTTTGCCCATAGTCTGTTTGGTCAAAGTAGTTATACCATCTACAATTGCTTCTGTGAACACTTGCATTCCCTTAGGTATTTTTTTGAGATTTCTAGTAGCTATATAGGATATTATTACTAAAAAAACCATAATAATCCATGTGTTAACTACTGTTTCTGTAACGTTTATAATAAATTGTTGTCCATCTATCATAAACGGAGTAGGAATCTCAAATACAATCTTTGGACCAAATCCATCACTACTCAATCTTCGTCCCCCTCCTTTCTTTTGATAATACTTAGAAAATAATTCTTATCATTAAATAACTGAGTTATAAATATAGAGAACTTTATAAGTAAAATTCCCACTATTGTCCCTAAAACATTAAGATTGGGCGATTTTATAGAAACCCATAGTACCAGCCCATAAATGATAAATCTTACAAAATACCTTCTTCTAGCAAATGACTGAGCTTTATGCGGTGGTAAATATACAGCTCTCATCATAGTTCTGGATAATTGCAAAAAATTTAATATTCCAATAGCAAGTCCAAATAATACACCTAACACATAAGGAACATACTCCCTAAAAAATATTGAAAAACCCGCTATTATAAACATTGATGAAATAACTGAAAATAAAATGATTTTTTTTTCAAGGGCTTTAACAGTTTCCATATTATCTCTTTCTATCATTTTTATTCATTGACGAATACGCCCTACGAAATAAATTTAAAAAAGCCACCATAACTCCAATTAGCACACTAGCTAAAAGAACTATGGGGCCTGCTTTTAGCCACTGCATAATCTTCTGCCCCAACCAAACGGACGCTATAATTGGTAAAATCATTTCCAGTCCAATTTGAGTAATTAAGGCAAGATTTTTATAAGTATCAAAAAAATTCTTTTTCATATTAAATCAAATATACTTAGAGTTAAAGGGGCGTAAAACGCCCCCTTATAAACTTAATATTATACAACCATTTCTTTTGGCGTTCCATTAATAATTAATTCAGCTTCTGTTGCATTTTTAACATCATCAACTGTAAACTCAGGATTTAGCTCAACGAGTTCAAGTCCTTTATCAGTAACATTGATTACGCACATTTCAGTTATAATCATATCAACTTGACCAGCAGCAGTAAGTGGAAGTTTACATTTTTTAAGAATTTTTATATTCCCTCTTGATGTATGCTCCATAGCAACTATAACTTTTTTAGCACCAGTTACAAGGTCCATTGCTCCGCCCATACCAGGAACGATTTTTCCAGGAACCATCCAGTTAGCTAAATTTCCTTCTTCATCAACTTCTAAAGCCCCTAAAACTGTACAATCAAGGTGTCCACCACGAATAATGGCAAATGAAGTAGCACTATCAAAATAAACTCCACCAAGTAAAATTGTAACAGGTTGTCCACCAGCATTTACAAGATTTCTAATTTCTTTTCCCTCTTCTGGAGCAGGTCCAATTCCTATAAATCCATTTTCTGATTGAAAAACAATATCTTTATCTTCAACATAATTAGCAACCATTGTAGGAAGTCCAATACCTAAATTTACAAGGTCGCCATCTTTTAATTCCTGAGCAACCCTTTTTGCGATTGTCTCTCTGATTTGAGCCTTATCCATTTCTATTTCCCCCATTCAACTATCATATCCACGAACACATGTGATGTAACTACATCCTCAGGATCTATTTCTCCCACTTCTACAATTTCATCAGCTTCTACGATAACGTAATCAGCAGCCATTGCCATAAGGGGATTGAAATTTCTTCCAGCTTTATCAAATACTAAATTACCTAATTTATCCGCTTTTCTTGCATGAAGTAATGCAACATCAGCAAAAATAGGTTGTTCAACGAGGAATTTTTTACCATTTATTTCAATTGTTTGCACATCTTCCTTTTCCTCTACTACTGTTCCAACTCCTGTAGGAGTTATAACTCCACCTAAGCCAGCTCCAGCAGCACGAATACGCTCAGCAAGAGTACCCTGTGGTACTAAGTCAACTTCCATTTCTCCAGAATTCATTTGGCGTCCTGTTTCTTTATTAGTCCCAACGTGAGAAACAATTGATTTTTTAACCATTTTATTAACTATTAACTTGCCTACAGGATAATCTGGAAAACTTGTATCATTTCCAATTAAAGTTAAGTCTTTTACATTTTTTTCAACGAGAGCATTCACGATATTATCTGGTGTTCCAGCTCCTAAGAAGCCGCCAATCATGACGCTCATGCCAGGCTTAATTTTTTCAACTGCCTGAGCAACTGTTCCTAATTTATTCATTCTTGCACCTCCACTTTAACATCAACGGTAACATATGTAATCATTTTATCATACTTTTATAGAATTTGCTCAACAGTATAAAAAATAAAAAGTTACAAAAATTTCATACTAATCGCATTAATTCATCATGCTAATTTCAACTTAAATCATCTAAATATATTTAAAAACATATCCATACCCCGCCTACCAAATTCAGTTTGTTTAAATACTCCAGCGTATTCAAGCACCTTTACAAAACATTCTGAAACTTGCATTTCAATTATTTTATTGGCTTCTTCAAGACTTCTGGGTTCATTTTTATGTGAAAACGTATCAAACCACTGTCTATGATGCATAATATTTTGTGGAAATTTAACACAATTTTCTTCTATATTATCAACCCAATATTGTGCTAACAAATTAAGTTCTGATTGAAGTCGAGCTGGTAATACCGCAAGCCCTAAAACTTCAATTAAACCTATATTTTCTTTTTTTATATTATGGACATCACTATGAGGATGAAATATCCCAAGAGGATGTTCATCACTTGTCCTATTATTTCTGAGAACTATATCTAATTCGTATAAATTACCACGCCGTCTAGCTATTGGTGTAACTGTGTTATGACGTATTTTTTTATTATTAAAACCACCTAAATCATCATATGAAAACGGCACTATATCACGCTCTAAATCTTCATATACCTTCCACGTTTCAAATATATGGTCGGCGGCTTTTGCTAGCTCATCTCTATCCTCGCCTCTTAACCTAACCACAGATAACGGCCATACAAGGCTCTGCACCTGCACCCCGCAAAAGCCCTTCATCGTAAATGTTTCTACAACTTTAGCGTTATTCATAGCGAAATCATATTTACCACCTTGAAAATGGTCATGCGTTAATATAGAGCCACCTACTATCGGCAAATCCGCATTTGAGCCGATAAAATAATGTGGAAATATAGTTGCAAATTCAAGCAATCTCCTAAATGTCATATATGTAATCTGCATCGGCTCATGCTCATCTTTAAATACTATGCAATGCTCGTTGTAATATACATACGGAGAATACTGCATATACCACATTTCTCCTAGCAACTCCAGCCCGATTATACGGTGATTCTGCCTAGCTGGATGATGCAACCCACCTGCGTATCCCTCATTTTCCTTACAAAGCAGACACAGCGGATAAGTCTCACTTTTTATATGAGAAAGTTTCTCGATTGTCTTAGGATCTTTTTCGGGCTTAGCTAAATTTATCGTAATATCTATTTTTCCATACTTCGTATCAGCTTTCCACTTCCTATTTTTAGCCACTCTATCCATTTTTATATATTGTGTATCCACAGAAAATTTATAATAAAAATCAGTCGCACAAATAGGATTTTGATTATACATATCATAAAACTGATTTTCCACTTCGGAGGGCGACATCGTAAAACAATCCATAAGTTTAGCGGTAAATAAATCCCTGTATATATCATTATTTTCTTCTATCAACTTATTTTCAAAAGCCAAGTCGAGTATTTTTTCCACCACTAAATTTATAGAGTCAAGATTAGCATAATCAATATCTTCACCTTGTAAAATATTTTCAAAGTCAGATTTTAATGCAGATATACCACATACATCAATTGCACGATTTAGAGCATACACTTTATCACGAAATCTACAAATCCCGCTCTTACAAGCTAAATCAGCCAATTTATAAAGCAAATATGAAATTTTTTCAGCATACAAATCAATATCTTTTTTCATATTTATTACCATATTTTTCTTAATTTGTAAAATTTATCTACTACTTAGTTTATACTATTTCAAATATAAACACCTTATATATGTTCAGTTTCAACAAGACCACTATGCATATAAAAAATTCGTCTTTTATGATGCGATATAATTTATAAAATTTCGTTAAAAAAGTCAACTGTCTGAGCTTTGCGAGTTTACGCAATAAAACAACGAGTGCGATAAATAGTTTCACGAAACATCGTTGAAAATTTATTTTCATAAGATGTTGAGTTATAACTATCTAACATAAGAGTGTAAAACGATGAGTAAAATCGAAAGATTTTACGAATTGATTACACTATCGCACGAATATTTATATAAATAGAATTTTTTATCAGCATATGGGATTGTCTGAACTGAGCATATATATCTATTTATTTAAAATAGTATTAATTATCAATTTTTATCTCCCTAACTCCACTGCCGATGTTAGCTAAATATATCTCTGGAGCATAGCCAATTTTATCTTCATAATTATGCATTATATAATTTTTATACTCCTCAACTTCATCTTTATGTACTAAAGCTATCGCACAACCGCCAAATCCCGCACCTGTCATTCTAGCACCAATTGCCCCAAATTTACGAGATAAATCCACAATTAAATCAAGCTCATCGCCCGTAACCTCAAATATCTCCTTTAAACTCAAATGCGACTGATACATAAATTTGCCAAATTCCTTCATATTCATTTCTTGCAAGGCTTTTGCCGCAGATAGTGTACGAGCATTTTCATATATTACATGAGTTGCCCTTTGTTTATCCTCTTGATTTTGTATTCTATTTTTTATGGATTCAAATTCAACCGCAGAAATATCAGATAAACAACTGTATTTTCCAAAAATATTTAACTCATCAAACGCCCTAGCACACGACTGTCTCCTTTTATTGTAAAGGGAATCAACCAATTGTCGCTTTTTATTTGTATTGATGATGACAAGACTATACTCGCCAAAATCAACTGAAACATCATCGTATTTAAGAGTATTACAATCAAGCAATATAGCGTGTTTATCCTTAGCCATACCAATTACAAATTGATCCATAATACCGCATTTAACACCATTAAAATTATTTTCAGACTCCTGAGAATATTTAACCAAATCAATCCTATCAAGTCCAAGTTGATAACATTCATTTAACATAAATGCAGTCGCAAGCTCAATAGATGCCGACGATGAAAGTCCTGCTCCATTTGGAATCTGTCCATAAACAAGTATATCAAAGCCTAAATCAATCTTGCACCCATGCATTTGCAATGTTTTAACGATACCAAGCACATAATTTAACCAACCTTTTTTCTCATCGTACTTTATATCATCAACAGTTGCTTCAATAAGCCCATCATTCTCGAAATTAAGTGAATAAGCCCTGATTTTCTCATCTTCTCGCAATCTAACAAATACATCAGTTCCCAAAGTCAAAGCACATGGCAATACATATCCACCGTTATAATCAGTATGTTCGCCTATTAAATTCACTCTGCCAGATGCAAAAAAATGCCTTTGAAAATCACTTTTAAATATTCTTTTAAATTCATTTTTTAAAGAAACCAAATCCCTTGTATTCATTTAATTCACCCTAAAATACTCCTCAACTATCTTAACTATACGCTCTGATGCCTTTCCATCTCCATATGGATTTACCGCTCTGTGCATTTTATCGTACTCAGCATAGTCTGTTAATAATTTAACGGTCTTGTTATATATAACTTCTTCTTCTATTCCAGCCATTACAACGGTTCCCGCTTCTACCGCCTCAGGTCTTTCGGTTTCAGTTCTAAGCACCAACACTGGCTTTCCAAGAGCTGGAGCCTCCTCCTGTATGCCACCTGAGTCGGTCAAGACTAAATAAGAACGTGAAATCAAATTTTGAAACGGCTTATAGTCAAGCGGTTCTATTAGATCTATTCTATCATTATCAGATAAATATTTTTTAGCCATAACTCGTATATCTGGATTTAGATGCATAGGAAAAACTAATTCAACATCGACATATTCGTCCACTACACGCCTTACCGCCTTAAATATATTTTTCATTGGCTCGCCCCAGTTTTCTCGCCTATGAGCGGTAAGAAGTATCACTCTTTTATCATTAAAATCAATTTTTGATAATTTTTTATCCTCAAATATGTAATCATCTTCAACAACTGATTTCATAGCATCTATAACGGTATTGCCAGTTTTAAATATATTTTGTGGATTTATCGATTCAGATATTAAATTTTCTACATTTCCCTGAGTCGGTGCAAAATGAAGCTCTGCTATTTTAGCTACCACACTTCTATTCATTTCCTCTGGATACGGGGAATATTTATTCCCACTTCTAAGTCCAGCTTCGACATGAGCTACAGGGATTTTATGATAAAAAGCTGACAAAGATGCCGTCATAGTCGTAGTAGTGTCTCCATGCACAAATATCATATCAGGATTTTCTTTATCAACCACATCATCAAGCCCCAAAAGCACCCTAGAAGTAATCTGAGAAAGACTTTGCCCTGATTTCATTAAATTCAGGTCATAATCAGGCTCAATATCAAAAAGAGATAAAACTTGGTCGAGCATATCTCTATGTTGAGCAGTTACGCATACTATTGTCTTAAAAAAATCATTTTCATTAAATTTTTTAACCAGAGGAGCCATTTTAATAGCCTCAGGTCTTGTCCCAAATATCAACATTACCTTTTTCATGCCAATTCCTCTATAAGAACCACCATATTTTTAAATTAAATAATCATAAAGCTACACTAATATCATTTAAAACTTCTATTTTTATCAATTATTACTTTTATATTTTTACTTCTTTATTTTTACTTCTTTATTTCTACCGCATTATTTTTTTTTAAAAACCTCAAATTAATTTACTGATATATCAGTTTAGATAAGACCTCAAAAGACATATAACAAATTCGTCATCTATGATGTGAAAATTTTTATTTGAGATTAGTATTATTTTCTTATCTATATCATTTTCTCAATTGACTATTATCAACTCTACCCAGCGGAATCATAATTAAAGCAAGAGCTAAAATTAACACTATAAATGCATGAATAAATTTATTGCTAGCCAAAAACAATGAACTTGAACCCATTAAAATAGCTATCATATATAAACTTATAACTGCTCTTTTTTGATTCATTCCAACTTGCAAAAATCTATGATGCAAATGTCCTCTATCAGCCTCTGCAATTGATTTTCCCGACAAAATTCTCCTAACAATGGCAAATGCCGTATCAAAAATAGGAAGTCCAAGTGCTAACATAGGAATTGCAAATGTTAAAACAGCAGTTCCCTTTAAAGCCCCATCCATTGAAACAACGGCTAATAACAATCCAAGCATTAACGAACCTGTATCACCCATAAATATCCTTGCGGGATTAAAATTATGAGGTAAAAAACCAATACAAGCACCCGCTACAACTATGGATAAAATAGCAACATTATTCATATGTGAAATTAAAACCGCATCATTGCCACCAAATTGTATCGCTACTAAGGCTAAAGTTATAGCTCCTATCCCGCTTATACCAGCTGCTAATCCATCTAAACCATCTATTAAATTAACAGTATTGGTAATACCTACCACCCAGAAAATAGTTATCGGGAAAGCCAACCAACCAAGCGAAATCAAACCCTTATTAACAGATAAAAAATTTGTAAAAAATTCTATTTTAATACCGCCAAAATACAATAATATAGCTGCCCATATTTGAAATATCAACTTCATTCTTGCACTTATTGGCTTAATATCATCAACCATTCCTACAACCACCATACACATTGAACATACGGATATAACAGTTTTTTTCATTAACTGTGCATCTGAGAACAACCAATAGCTAATAATAATTCCCAAAAATATAGCCAAACCACCCATTCTAGGAATAGGTATCTTATGCACCCTTCTTTCATCTTTAGGAACATCTATTGCATTAAACCTAATTGCGAGAATCCTAATAAGAGGTGTAGTTAAATATGAAATTAATGCTGAAAGGCACATAGCCATAATTAATGTATATCGTATATCCATTGCTAAACTCCAGTCTATTTAGTTCCAAATAGTCTATCTCCAGCATCTCCAAGACCTGGAACTATATATCCATGATCGTTTAATTTTTCATCTATCGCTGCAATATATATATCTACATCAGAATGCTCTTTATGAACAGCTTCTATCCCCTCAGGGCAACCCACTAAACAAGCCAATTTGATATGACTAGCTCCTCTTTCTTTTAAAGCTTGAATTGCCGCATTTGCCGAACCGCCAGTTGCAAGCATTGGATCTACTACTATAAGCTCTCTTTCATGCACATCAGATGGAAGTTTACAATAATATTCAACAGGTTCTAAAGTCTCTGGATCTCTATAAAGACCAACATGACCCACCTTTGCAGCTGGAAGAAGGCTCAAAAAACCATCGACCATGCCAAGTCCTGCCCTAAGAATAGGAACAAGCCCCACTTTTCGTCCAGATATAACTTTAGCTTTAGCTTTTCCTACAGGGGTATCAATTTCAATTTCTTCTAATTCTAAATCCCTTGTAACCTCATAGCACATAAGCATTGATAATTCTTTAACAACTTCCCTAAATTCTTTTGCACCCGTTCTTTGATCACGGATAAGTGTTAATTTGTGCTGGATTAATGGATGATTCATTTCAATTACTCTTGCCATAATTTCCTCCTCTTCATACCATGTTATATATAAATATAATAATTAATACCTTAATTGATTATTCCTCAATTTTTGATATTAAATCAATTCTCCTTTGATGTCTACCGCCTTCAAATTGAGCTTCAAGATAACTATCTACAATTTGGAGTGCCAACCCCTGTCCTGTTACTCTCGCTCCTAACGCAATCATATTTGCATTATTATGTTCTTTTGCCATCTTAGCACTAAAACAATCACTTGCCAAAGCACATCTTATGCCTTTGACTTTATTTGCCGCAAGCGATATTCCTATACCTGTTCCACATACTACTATACCAAAATCATAAGAGCCTGTCATAACCTCTCTAGCGGCTTTTTCCCCATAAATAGGATAATCACAAGACTCAGGGGAATGTGTCCCTATATCGTTTATCTCATGCCCTTTTGACTTTAAGTGTTCAGCAATGGCATTTTTAAGTTCCAAACCACCATGATCACTTCCTAATACAATTTTCATAAAATCCCCCTTATATCAACATATTATTAACAACGCACAATCCTACCACTAGACGCCTTAACCAACCTATTCATAAGTGCCTTGCCAATTCCCACTTCACTAAAGCTCTCACTCAATATATGTGTAACATTCCATTTATCAAATTTTCTTAACACTTCAAATAAATTTTCTACCATAGTTTCAGGTTTATTAGCACTACCCAAACTTTGAATATACACCATGCCTTTAAATAAACTCTCATATCTATTTTTATGTTCATCACAACAAATTATACCAATTTTTTTATTGTCTTTTATATATTTTTTTGAACTATTTACAATTTCTTGTACCATATTATCATCTTCTCCCATAAATAATGTAAGTGGAGCCTTAGGAGAATAATGCCTATACTTGAGTCCAGGGGATATTGGTATATCTTTGTTTGAATCGCTATCAATTTCTACAACATTTCCAATAACATCTTCAATCTGTTCTTTTGTAATAAATCCAGGTCTTAAAATCACAGGCGGAACAGATGTCAAATCAATAACTGTAGATTCAATTCCAACTTTTGACTTACTTCCAGCTATAATACAATCAACCCGTCCCGATAAATCCTCAATAACGTGTTCTGCACAAGTGGGAGATGGTCGCCCAGACAAATTTGCACTAGGTGCAGCTACAGGAACTCCCGCAAGCTCTATAAATTTACACGCAATATCATCAGCAGGCATACGTATTGCAACGGTTTCTAAACCCGCCGTTACAACATATGGTATCTTTTCAGATTTTTTTAATATAATCGTAAGAGGTCCCGCCCAAAATTTATCGATTAACTTTTTTGCCACTTCGGGTACATCAGCAACGACAATTTTCAAATCTTCCACCTTATCAATATGAACAATAAGCGGATTATCAGAAGGTCTGCCCTTTGCTACAAAGATTTTTTTAACCGCATCTTCATCTAATGCATTTGCACCTATACCGTAAACCGTTTCAGTTGGAAATGCTACAATCCCGCCTTTACGCAAAATGATAGCCGCATTTTCAAGAAAAGCGGCATCAATATCTTTATTTGTAATATATTCAATTTTTGTGTTTAGAGCTTGTATATCTTTCATATTATCTTCCTTTAATATCACAGATAATCTCATTAATTTCTATTCCTAATTTTATTCATATTTTATTTATATTATTTATTACACTCTTTGATGTATCTTATACTTAAAATATCTTATGCCCAAAATATGCATTATTTAATATGCTTTTATCAAATTTGTAATTTATCGCTCACTACATAAAATATCATTTACCACATCTATCTAATTATACCTTTTCTAATAAATAAATTTCAATACAGATTTTAATTTATTAAAAATTCTTATTAAATTATTTTTTACCGAATATTCTAATACTAATCTCAAATAAGAATTTTTATTGAGTTATATCAGTTTAAATATCCCACAAATGGCTGAATAAAAATTTACACAAATCATCATTGAAAATTCATTCTATTGACAGTTCACTAAAATCATATTACTATATTATTGTAATACCGTAATATATAAACGCTGTAATATAGTAATACTATAATACATACACAGGAGGGAATAATTATATTTATGAAAACAATGAGTGTAAAATTAGACGAAAATATTATCAGTGAAATAAAAAAAATATCTTCTATTTTTGAAATTTCATATTCTGATTTTATTAGAAATGCAGTCGAAAAAGCTATTGAAGAAAAACAAAAAGACTTTATGTATCGAATGAATAATGTTCCCTATGCAACAGATGAAGAAGAACAAGAAATAATGTCAGCCTTATCCGAATTAAGTGATGACGACTTAAAAATTGCTAGAATTGAGAAAATAACATTATGAAAAAATTAAATATTGAATTAAAATTAGAAATTATTATAAATAAGTCAGCCGAAAAATTTTTCAAAAAACATAATGATATATACTCTAAATTTTTAAAAAATATAAAAAACTATTATGTCAACAATCAAGCAAATATAGATATAGTAGCTATGAAAAATCATAAAAATATTTTTCGTATGCGTATAAATGATTATAGAGTTATTTATAAATTAGAAAATGGAGAAATTAAAATCATTGAAGTTTTAATGATAAAATCTCGTGGTGAAATTTATAAACGTATAAAATAAAACTTCTAATAAGCTATACGATTAATTTTAACTTTAGCAAAAGGCTATCATCTAATAAAGATAGCCTTTTGCTTATGACTTAAACACTTTTTACCACTGCCCTATCACAAGCCCATTTTAATAGTGATGGCGTTATCAAAGTTGTAACTAAAACCATTAAAATAACTGCAGCCAATCCCCTATGGTCAATAATTCCAACCTTTACTCCAAGATTTGCTATGATAATTGCAACCTCAGCACGAGGAACCATTCCTATACCAATTTGCAATGCACCTTCACTTGCAAAACCCGAAACCTTAGCTCCAAGCCCGCAACCTATAACCTTTCCTAAAACTCCCATCGATATAAACAATATCCCAAGACCAAGAGCTTCATTTGCAACTGTAAGATCAACACCCATACCTATCGAAACAAAAAAAATAGGAGTAAATATTAAATTCCCAACATTGCTAACATCATGTGAAATTTGATGTCTAAAATCCGTCATAGAAAATATTACGCCCGCAAAATAAGCTCCTGTAATAGCCGCAACACCCAATTCCTCAGATATAAACGCAAGTATTAGGCAAGCTACAACTGAAAAAGGCACTATATGATCTTCAATCCTAAATTTTTCACAACATCTTGATGCAAATTTAACTATTAAAGTTCCTACAACAAACGCAAACATAAAAAATGCAAATATCTTGCCAATAACCATAAATACAGAACTTCCAAATTCAGGTTTTATCATACCTACTATAAGAGTCAATAAAACTATACCGACCACGTCATCAATAATTGCCGCCCCTAAAATACCTACGCCCTCTGGAGTCGATAATCTCCGCAGTTCCCTCAATGTCTGAACCGATATACTTACACTGGTAGCAGTTGAAATAACTCCCATAAATAAACTTTCTGTCCAAGAACCCGTATAAAAATATGAAGTTGAAGCTACAAATAAAAGAGGTAAGACAACTCCACCAAAGGCTATTAAAGATGATGATTTACTAGATGCTTTAAGCTCTTTTACATCAGTTTCAAGCCCAGCTATAAACATCAAGAAAATAACGCCCATCTCGCCTAACGATTCAATCATGGGAGTCTTTTGAAAAAGACCTAACCCTAAAATTACACCAGCTATTATTTGACCCAAAACAGCGGGTTGTCTAAGTCTACGACTTATTATACCACCTATATTTGCCACTAAAAGAATACATCCTATTTCAAATATAAATGCCAATTTAGATTCCATTGATACTACTGTCCTTCCATATGTTTTAGTGCTTCAGCCTGTGAGTCAGCAATAAGAGCATCTAACATCTCATCTATTTCGCCCTCCATAAATGCGGGAAGTTTATAAACCGTCATACCTATTCTATGGTCTGTAATCCTTCCCTGTGGGAAATTATATGTCCTAATCTTACCAGATCTATCTCCTGAGCCTACCATAGAACGACGTTGTTCCGCTATTTCAGAATTTAGAGCCTCTTGCTCTTTCTCGTACAACCGAGCTTTTAAAACTTTCATCGCCTTATCCTTATTTGATAACTGCGACTTACCGTCTTGACAAGTTACAACCATTCCCGTTGGTAAATGAGTAATTCTAACCGCTGAATCCGTTGTATTTACTGATTGACCGCCATTACCAGACGATCTAAAAACATCAACCCGTATATCATTTTGATTGATGACAATTTCCACATCCTCTGCCTCTGGCAAGATTGCGACAGTGGCAGTAGAGGTATGTATACGCCCCCCTGACTCGGTTTGCGGAATACGTTGCACCCTATGAATACCAGATTCAAATTTAAGTTTAGAATACGCACCCTTACCCGAAATCATTGCAGATGCCTCTTTTATTCCACCCACTCCTGATTCGGAAGTATTCATCATTTCAACTTTCCAGCCTTGTCTTTCAGAAAATCTCGTATAAAGTCTAAGAAGTTCACTCGCAAATAGACCAGCTTCATCTCCACCTGCACCTGCTCTAATCTCAAGTATTACATTTTTATCATCATTTGGATCTTTAGGAATAAGTAACAGTTTCAATGCCTTTTCATTTTCTGGTAACTGAGCTTCTAAATCCGCCAATTCAGCCTTTGCAAGCTCACGCATTTCCTCATCAGATTCATCCTTTATAATTTCCTTAGCTTCATCAATTCCCTTTTTTAAATTGATATATTCAGTATATTTTTCTACCACAGGCTGAAGCTCTGAATGCTCTCTCATAAACTTCTGCCATGTCTTTTGGTCATTTATAACATCGGGATCAGATATCTGTAAATTCAATTCCTTATATCTATCCACCAGTGCATCTAATTTATTAAACATAATCCCTCCTAGCGAAGACTCCCGCAAACTACACGTTCTATTGATTGGCTATCTTTATATATGGATATTTTCTTGAAATCTCGAACCATCATATCCGATATTTTTCGAGCCTGATTATGCCCCGTTTCCATAATAAGCCATCCGTCATTATTAATAAATTCGCAAGAGTACGCTATGATGTTCCTATAAAAATCATATCCATCTTTTCCACCATCTAATGCCAATTTTGGCTCATACTGTAATTCCTTTTGCAAATCCGCTATATCGTCTGTCGGTATATAGGGCGGATTTGAAACTATAATATCAAATTTAATATTTTTATTTTCCAAATTTTTATATTGTATATTTTCATCATTTAAAAACGCACTAAATAAATCTGATTGAAGAAAACTAACCCTACCCTCTAAATTATATCTCTTGGCATTCTGCTTTGCCACCTCTAAAGCAGAGTTTGATATATCAACCCCTACAACATTTACATTTTCATAATTTTTAGCAATAATTATAGGGATTATACCGCTACCCGTGCCAATATCCAGTATCTTAATCTCGCTAGATTTAGGCTTAGCCGCCATTATCTCATCAATTAAATCAAATGTTTTATTTACCAAAATTTCAGTGTCAAATCTAGGGATTAAAACATCTGGAGTAACCTGAAATTCAAGCCCCATAAAACTTTCACTACCTATCAAATATTGAAGTGGCTCTCCATTTAATCGTCTATCAATCAAATTATATATATTTTTTTCATTTTCTATATCAATATCTAAATCTGCATTAACTAATAAATAAGTTTTATCGCAATCCAAAATATGCTCAATAATCCAGTCGGCTTCACGACTACTCATATCGCCAATCGACTTAAGCCTTTTACTAGCTTCTAGCCTTAATTCTAATAATTTCATTAAGCATTTGCCTCTGATTTAGTTTTCATTTCTTCGATATTTTCAAATTCTTTGGTTTCAAATTCTTTTACATTTTCATCATCTGTTTTTTCAGATTTATTTCCATATTTGTTTTTATCTGTATTTTTACACTTATTTTCAGATTTATTTTCAACAGATAAAATATCTGTTCTCTTTAGGGGATCATCGTCTTTTAAAACCGCATTAAGGGCAGCTAACGCAACTTCTAACTGACTGTCATCAGGTTCTTTAGTGGTTATTTTCTGCATCAATAACCCAGGAGTGCTAATAGCTCTAACAATTACATTATCACAACTTCCCGCAAGTTTTATAACTTCAAACGATACCCCCGCAATAACAGGTAAAAATACAAATTTAAGCAAAACTCTCACAATCGGAGAACTCCAACTTAAAAATGAAAATATGGCAATACTTATTATAAGAACAAACACCAAAAAACTAGTTCCACATCTTGGGTGCAATCTCGAAAATTGACGTGCGTTTTCAGGCGTTAACTCAAGTCCATGTTCATAACAAAATATTGATTTATGTTCAGCTCCATGGTATTCAAATACTCTGTGTATTTCTTTCATCATGGAAATAGCCACAATATATCCTACGAATAAAACAATTTTTAATAGTCCCTCAAGTATACTAAGAATAACCGCTGACTCAATCCATTTTTTAAAAAGAGATACCACTACCGTAGGTAAAACACCAAACAATGCAAATGCCATTATGACAGAAAATAAAATAGTCCCAACCATGGACATGGTTTCGGCGTATTTACCAAATACTTTACCCACAAATGTATCAGATATATCTTGTTTTTCTATCTCATCCTCTTGACCATCTTCATCAAAAAAAGACGCAGACCATGTGAGAGCTTTAATTCCGATAGTCATAGCTGAGAACAAGGCAATCACTCCACGCAATAATGGTATTTTCGACCATAATCCCGATTTAACACCCATATATTCTTCTATTAATTCAATCTGTCCATTTGGCTTTCTGACCGCCATAGAAACATGATGCCCATTACGCATCATAACGCCCTCTATCAACGCTTGACCGCCAATGGATGTATATTTAGCTTTCATATATATCACCTATAAAAGTCCCATTTATGCAGAAAAGGCTGGGGCAAACGCTCCAACCTTTACAGACATTCTTAAAGACCATATTTTTTCTTAAATTTGTCTGCACGTCCACCACGTTCAACTTGCTTCTGTGTACCAGTAAAGAAAGGATGGCATTCAGAACAAATTTCAAGTCGAATCTCTGACTCGGTAGACTTTGTTGTGAAAGTGTTGCCACAAGCACAATGCACTTCAACTTCTTTATACTCTGGATGTATTCCATTTTTCATACATTTCACCTCATTTCAAAATTTTCATTTTATTATCATTTTATTATTTACGTTTTCATTAAATACAGTGCATTTAACGACTGCTACGCACCGAACTCCCGTATTATATCACACTATTAAAAGCGGTGCAAGAAAATTATACCATGAATTTCCCCGAGTGGGGCATAAATACCCCTCAAAAATTGATATTACTTTTCTATCTGAATTTTATTAAAAACCTTCTATCAAACTTACAAATATAAAAATATTACGCAATTTGTAAAATATTACGCAATTTATGGAAATTAGAATTTAAATATATAAACAAGTATGTAATATGATAAAATAAAAGATATTAGTAGGTGGTGCAATTATGTTATTAAAAAATCTAAGAAATTTAATAAATTCAATAAACTCAATAAATATAGTAAATTCAAATCCACAATTTGCTAATTTGAACTCGCGATCTTATAATGCGAATTTATTAAACATTAAATTATTTGCTAAATTTTCCAATTTTGCTAATTTAAAACCAGCTACAACCCGCATAAAACTATATATATATATATATCAGTCTGTTAATATATTTCCAACATTCACACATATTCAAAAAATTATCCAACTTAGAAATAAATCGCCAGTTGGTGGTTAGTCAAATTATCTATCGTAGTCATGATTTATTACGCAAAATCGTTGCTTTTAGAATAAAAGAAATTTTTCACGAATACTTAAAATTTACACATTATATATTAAGAATTAATCATGCATTAAGAATGATATGATGGAGTTTCTTATTTAATGTTATAAGCAAATTAATTTGAGATTAATATAGAGATTAATATAGATTTAGTTTTTCACTTGTATTTTAAAAGGTATTTTCATGAAATTCAACTTTAAATTTTATAGTTTAGAAACTTTGAAATTTACAAAAAATAATTGATTGAACAAGGAGGAGTTATGAAACAATTTAGCAACAAATTATTCAGTAAAAAGGTTAAAAATGCTAAAAGTATTAAAATTGCTAAAACAGTCAATAAACTTACGAATAAAATATTTTTAAGTTTATTGGTTTTAACACTGGTAACTGGCAGTATGTCTGGAGTAAATATCAGTTTTGCAGATGAAACAGAATTAATTGTTAATGATGATATAACACTTACAAATTCAGATGTTACTGATAAATATGTAACAATTACAGGTGGTACATTAGCTAACCCTATTGAGCTTACTTTAGCTGGTGTAACAATAGATATGTCAGCTACAGGTGTTCAAGGTACTAATACTTATGGTAAACCTGCTATAAAAGTTGCAAATAACTCCTATGCAAAAATAATTCTTGCAGATGGTACAACAAATATTTTAAAAGGTGGAAATAATTGTGCTGGGTTGCAGCAAGAAGGAAATAACTTAGAAATAACAGGAACAGGTACACTTAAAGCAACTGGTGGACATAAAGGAGCAGGCATCGGTGGTGGTGCATATGTTAATGTTTCAAATATAATCATACGTAGTGGCACAATAACGGCAACTGGCGGAGGATATGGAGCAGGCATCGGTGGCGGTGCAGCAGATGGTAATGATGTAGGTGGTGATGCTTCAAATATAACTATAAGTGGTGGCACAGTAACTGCAAGTGGTGGATCTGCAGGCATCGGTGGTGGTTCAGCTGGTAGTGGATCAAATATAACTATAAGTGGTGGTATAGTAACTGCACAAGGTGCTAGGTTTGCAGCTGGTATAGGTGGTGGTTATGAACATATGGGATCAAATATAACCATAAGCGGTGGAATTGTAATAGCAAAAGCAGGACTGTGGTCAAGGGCGATTGGTGGCTCTCGTGGTGCTTCAGGTACATTTTTAACTACTACTAGTGGAACAGCTATTATCTACGCATATGGTGGTATTGATGGTAAGCCAGCAGATGATGAATTATCTGGTATTATATTTGAAGATAATGACGGTAACGTTTATAAAAACCAAACATTAATAGATGATTTAACTACAAAGTCTAATGAAAATCTTACTATACGTGCTGGCACAACATTAACTATTGCAAGTACCAAAACTTTAACAAATAATGGTACACTTACAAACAACGGTACACTTACAAACAACGGTACATTTTCCAATAATGGCACACTTACAAATAACGGTGCATTTAATGGCACAGGTCAACTAAAACACAATATAAAATATCATAGAAACCATGATAACTCCGATGAAACAATTGTAACAGAGACAGAAGATGATGGAGTAAATTATACTGTAAAAAAAGCAAGTCATGCAGATATAAATTTAACTTATACAGGTTATACTTTTGAAAAATGGACTACAAATCAAGATGGAACGGGTACAGAGTACTGCACAGGTTCAGACCATACAGGAAATACTTCATATACTGTTAATGACTCACTCGATTTATATGCAAAATGGAAACCAATTGAGTACACAATTAGCTTTGATAAAAATGGTGGTGTAGGAAATATTACACCTAGTGCAATAACAGCAGATTATGATTCAAATATTACACTTCCAGATGTCAGTTCTCTGAGTAAAACAGAGCATAAATGTGATGGTTGGAACACACAGGCAGATGGAAATGGAACTCATTATGATGCATCTAGTTCTTACACTATAAATCATGCAAATAATAAAACATTATTTGCAGAGTGGAGACATACACCACCAAATCAAGCAATAGCAGGTTCAAATATACTTGTTGATTATGATACTACTATTACAGGTACGAGTACGGGTGGAGTAATAACAGTTAGAGGTGGCACAGCAACAGACCCCATTGAGCTTACTTTAGCTGGCGTAACAATAGATATGTCAGATACAGGAGATAGTGATTATGGTTATGATGGTGTACCTGCTATAAAAATTGAAAATAACGCATATGCTAAAATAATTCTTGCAGATGATACGACAAACATTTTAAAAGGTGGGGCATATTGTGCTGGTTTACAACATGAAGGAAGTAAATTAGAAATAGATGGCACTGGAACGCTTGAAGCCACAGGTGGAGGTTATGGAGCAGGTATTGGTGGTGGTGATGAGATAGATGTTTCAAATATAACCATAAGCGGTGGCATAATAACAGCCACAGGCGGAATGTATGGAGCAGGCATCGGTGGTGGTAATGAAGCTCATAGTTCAAATACAATTATAAATGGAGGAATTGTAATAGCAACTGCTGGCAGAGAATATTTTACTTGTCAAGCTATTGGTTCTGGTGATACTGAAACTCCTAATAGTAGCGGTTTTTCTACTACATTAAATGGAAATGAAGGAACTGCTATTATCTATTCAAATACTGATATTGGAGGTAAGCCAGCAGATACATCTAACTTATCTGGTGTTATATTTGAAAATAAACAAGGTAAGGTTTATAAAAATCAGACATTAACAAAAAATTTAACTATAAAATCTGATGAAAATCTTACTATTCCTACTGGCACTAGTTTAACAGTAGCAAGTGGTAAAACTTTAACAAATGAGGGTACGTTTACAAATAATGGTACGCTTACAAATAATGGAACTGCTTTAAATAAGAAAATTTACAGTGGAAATGGTGTAGTCAATGGAGCTAATCCGCTAAAACACGAGATAAGATATTATCAAAATCACGATAATTCCGATACAACAGTTGCAACAGATACAAAAGATCACGAAGTAGATTATACTGTAAAAAAAGCAAGTCATACAGATATAAATTTAACTTATACAGGTTATACATTTGAAAAATGGACTACAAATCAAGATGGAACGGGTATGGAGTACTGCACAGGAGATGACCATACAGGAAACACTTCATATACTGTTGATGACTCGCTTGATTTATATGCAAAATGGAAACCAAATGAGTACACAATTAGTTTTAATAAAAATGGTGCTATAGGTACTACACCTAGTGCCATAACAGCAGATTATGATTCAAATATTACACTTCCATCATCAACTGGACTTAGCAAAACGGGATATGATTTTTCAGGTTGGAATACTATGGCAGATGGAACGGGAAC
>PDWI01002737.1_pt1 | contig 26048 bp, 26 predicted proteins | sample 1430891 | NCBI WGS metagenome assembly PDWI01 (sample SAMN01162508, study PRJNA174530) | Oral metagenome, whole genome shotgun sequencing project. | biome: Marine environment; feature: Marine mammal; material: Swab sample of the gingival sulcus; isolation source: swab sample of gingival sulcus...
AAAATCGAATGTGGTGTCTAGCTGTTTCATTGGTCAGTCCTCCTTTTTCTGGCATAATAGCAGTTTTAGATTACTGACACAAAATTTTGAACACCCTCTCCAGAATGCCAACAATATGGTGAACGAAATTACTACTGCGGCACAAAAGCAGATGGCAATAACTCAAGACACAGTAAATAATGTTGCCGAAATTTCCGCCAGTGTTGATGCAACAGATATAAATGTCAGTGACAGCGTAACAGGTGCGTCTGAAGCTGTGGATAGAACCGGAAAAATTATTGAAAATACCAAGGCCATATCTCAAGAAGGCGAGCATCTGCGGAAGGCTGCACAGGTATTGCATGAATCTTCCCAAACGCTAAACGAGCTGGTAGAATACTTTACCATTTGATAAAGTATTTTGGATACTTGCTCGGATTTAGTCAGGGGCGTAATTGTTTGAATACATCTTTTTCAAGGGTTGAATTATGGTTTTGCTCACGGCTTATCCTTGTTTACCAGAGAAATTAATTCTGGTGGTTGACGCCTTCATAAATAGATATATCTTGTCCCTCGTATTTTGATAAAAAACGGGGAAATTAGAATGACTGACAAGGTTTTTGTTTACAAGAATTTAAGCGGGGTCAAAGCTCATGTTGACCTCGATCGGTGTGATGGTTGTGCCTTTTGTATAGGAGTTTGCCCATTCAAGGCCATATCTCTGATAACTGCAAGCCCTATGGTGCGGCATATAAAAATAAACGAAAAATTATGCCGCGGCTGCGGTATATGTCAGGGAACCTGCCCCAAGCAAGGGGTTTTTGTCCAGGGTTTCAGTATGGATGATTTATCCAGAAAGATCGGCAGGTTACTTGCTGCCTGACCTTGCTTTTACCTTACATAATCCTGGCATTGATAAAAAGATGGCAGATAATTGAGGCCGCATAGCCTAACATGATTACCGGTGTCCATTTGAGGTGGGCGGCAAAGGTATAAATTCCTCTGGCCGTACCCATAAGTGCCACCCCTGCCGCCGAGCCGATGGAAAGCAGACTGCCGCCTACTCCGGCAGTCAGGGTTACCAGCAGCCATTGCCCGTGGGACATATCTGGATGCATGGTCAAAACGGCAAACATCACCGGAATATTATCCACAATGGCAGATAGCAGCCCGACCATTACATTGGCAAAGGTCGCCCCCAGATCATGGTAAAGCAGGTTGGAAACCACGGCCAGATAGCCAAATTGTGAAAGTCCGCCGACACAGAGAATCACGCCGTAGAAAAACAGCAGGGTATCCCATTCGGCCTGTGCCACCTTCCTGAATAAGTCAAAGGTATCCGGCCTGCCCTGCTGGTAGAGGTGTGCCATCGGATTATCGTCTTCATCGTAGCTTCTTTGTTCTGCCCTTTTGATATAAAAGGAAAAAAGTCCGAGAAAGCCAAGACCTAGCATCATCCCGGCGGCCGGCGGCAGATGGAGAAAATTATGGAAGGAAACCGCGGTGGCTATGGTCAGCAGAAACAGGCCGATGATCCTTTTTGCCCCAAGTTTCATGGGATAGCTTCTGGTTGCCGCCTTGGGAGTTGCCTTGTCAATGGCAAAGTTCATGATTACGGCCGGAAACAGCCAGTTGACCAGAGAAGGCAGGAAAATAGCAAAAAATTCACTAAATTCCACAATTCCCTTCTGCCAGACCATCAGGGTAGTAATATCACCAAAAGGAGAAAATGCACCACCGGCATTGGCGGCAATAACGATATTGATCAGGGCAACGGTGATAAACTTGGTATTTGAACCACCTACCGCCATGACCACGGCACCCATAAGCAGGGCAGTAGTCAGGTTGTCTGCCACCGGGGAAATAAAAAAGGCCAGGAAGCCGGTAACCCAGAAGACCATCCGCAGCGAGAACCCTCTGGTAACCAGCCAGGTTCGCAGGGCCTGAAAGATATTGCGCTCGGACATGGCATTTATATAGGTCATGGCAACCAGCAGGAAAAGAAGTAATTCGGCATATTCCAGCAGGTTATGCCTGATCGCTTCCTCGGCGGCCTCTGGATGCCCCAGCCCGGAAAAGGTCAGAGCCACGCAAACCCAGATAATACCGGCGGCAATCAGCACCGGCTTGGATTTTCTTAAGTGAACCTGCTCCTCAAAGATTACCAGGGTATAGGCGGCCAGAAAGAGAAACAGCGAAAATATTCCCGCTGCGGTGCCGATCAGGGCAGAGGTGTCAACCGGGGCGGCGTGTCCTGTATCACTTGCGTAGGCCGCAGCGGCAAAAGTGCAGAGAATAAAGGTAAAAATTATGTTTTTTTTCATCCCGTAATCCCGAAAAATTTTTAATAATTAAAAACAGTTGATTGTTTTATCGCTAGATGAATCAGGCAAACTATAACAAGGCAGGAGCAAATTGACAAGCAGGGAAAGCCCCAGGTATCAACAGCAAGGTCAGCCATCCTGCCCCAAAAGACTTGCCCTTGATTTATCCTGCTTTTGCCGTTAAAAATTACTGTGCCAATATGATGGTGCCAGGCAAACTTTAACTTATAGAGGTATACAAGTGGAAAGAAATATTATATCAACCAACGATGCCCCGGGGGCAATCGGGCCTTATTCCCAAGCGGTTATTGCCGGCGGCCTGCTTTTTATCTCTGGTCAGCTTCCCATCGATCCGGCCACCGGTAAAATGCTGACAGGCGATATTGCCAGTAAAACCAGCCGGATTATGCAGAATTTACAGGCCATTGCCGAGCAGGCAGGCACTAGTCTTGCACGGGCAGTTAAAACAACCATTTTCCTTACTGATCTTGCCGACTTTCAGGAGGTAAACGAGGCCTATGGCAAATATTTTCCAGCGGAGCCTCCCGCCAGATCCACCGTACAAGTGGCTGCCCTTCCGCTTGGCTCAAATATTGAAATTGAGGCAGTTATTGCCCTTTGATTTACTAAAAAAACAAATAATTTTGCAAGTATTTTACAAGTCCAGCAGCGAAGGTCGGCCAGGGTCCCAGCAGCCGTCCGGCCAGATGGTCCCTATATTTTCCCGAATAAGTCTGGAAAAGGTCCGGCCCGGAATTTCTTCTGCCCCCATACGGAGCAGGTGGCTGGTGGTCATCTGGCAGTCGATCAGGGCAACGCCTTTTTTTTGCAGATGATCCGCCAGGGCGATCAGGGCAATTTTTGAGCCGTTGCTCTGCCGAGAAAACATTGATTCGCCAAAGAAAACCCGGTCAAGGGACACGCCGTAAAGTCCGCCGGCCAGAGTATCCCCGTCCCAGCATTCAACGCTATGGGCAAAGCCCATCTGATACAGTTCGATATAGGCAGCCCTCATCTCTTTGGTAAGCCAGGTGCCGCCGCCGTCTGCCCTTGGAATCTCGGCACAGGTCTGGATAACCTGCTCAAAGGCGGTATCCATGCTGACCCTGAACAAAGGTTTGCGGTAATACCTAGCCAGCCTTGATGAAATTTTTATTTTTTCGGGAAATAAAACCAGCCTGGGCGAGGTAAACCACCAGAGAATCGGCTCCCCTTCTGAGTACCAGGGGAAAATCCCCTGGCTGTATGCCGCCAGCAGCCTGGCCGGGGATAAATCGCCGCCGACCGCCAGCAGCCCGTTTTCTTCGGCTTGCTCCGGGTCGGGAAATATCGGTTCTGCGGATAATCTAAATATGGTCATTTTTTTGCATCTCCATGACAAATTATGATTTTTTTATTTGGTTCCAAAGGGTTATCAGCTAATAAACTGCCTGATACCAGAGCATAAAACATCGATGACCAATTGTCATTATTGTTATCAGCAAAAGCAAAATTCATCAATTAGTTGCTTACCTTGCGGCATAATGTTAGGATAGCGGGTTTAATATTTGCGGTTCATCAGTTTGAAGCTGCCTCAAATTATTTATCAGCTCTTTATGAAGACCTTTTTTTTCGGGTAACCAATAATGCAGATACAAGATAACTCTCAAGAATCCATATTTACGGAAAAGATAAACAGCAACAAGATTTTCCCGGGTGCCGGACGGGGAACCATGCTGGCCCAGCTTAGTAATGCCATAAGAAGGGAGACGACCTTTATTACCGTGATCGGCGAGGAAGGAAACGGGAAATCTTTTTTATGCGAGGTACTGGCTGCCAAATTACCGCCTAATATAGTGGTTGTTATGATTCCATCCGGGGTTGAATCATTTGATGAGGTGGTGAAAATCATCATGCAGAAAATGGATCTGGCCGCACCAGCAGGGGAACCGGATCAAAAAGATAAAATGCAGATTATTATCAGCAGCCTGGCCAAGAAGAAACTAAAACTGCTGCTCATCTTTGACGAGGCCGAGAACCTTTATCTGGCAACCATCGAGCGGACCAGAAAGAATATCGAAAAGGCCAACCGTGAAGGCGGCATGTTTATTCTGATGCTGGTGGGGCGGCCGGTTTTGTTTGATCACCTGCAGCAGCTATCCATGTGTAATTTTGAATCCAAAAAGGAAAAACATTTTTCTCTGGAGCCAATGACCGCTGATGAGACCTATAAATATCTGAATTTTTCTGTGGCTTCCCCCTATGGGAGCAGCAAGGAGGTCTTTACCCGTGAGGCTAGCGACAAGATATTTGAGCTTGCTGAAGGAAATTTCAGGGAAACTGATATTATAGCTGAAGAATCCCTGCAAAGCATAGATAAAGACGAGCCTCTTCTGATTTTGGCTGATAATGTGCCTTTTTATGAGGAGGAAGAGACGGTAAGAAGAAGGTTGGATGAGGTTTGGTGGAAGCAAAAAAGAAACCTTGCGGTACTGGGGGGAATGGCGGCGGCGGTTTTATTGATGCTGGTTTTCTGGCCGAATGAAGAACCGGAAAGTCCGGCTAGGCAGATGACCGCTGAAGTCAGCAAGGTCTCTGAGGCGGATGAATCCCAACCGGAGCCGATACAGGCAACGGTAGATGCGAAGCAGGAACATAATGAGCCTACGCAAGAGGAAATCAATCAGGCTCCAGGCCAGGTGTTTGCCGAGGAAAGTCAGGAGGAAGAGGCCGAGAGAATCCGGCAGATGGTGGATATTTATCTTGAACAAAAGAAGCAGCAGCAAAATAGCCTTGATTTCAATGCGGAGGCCGGTATCAAGCCTGATTTGAAACCAGTCGCCAAGGAAAACCCTGACGGCCGGAACCAGCAAACGGCCGGTATCAACTCTTATTTGGCACCAGCCGCCAAGGGAAACCATGACGGCAGGAACCAGCAAACAACTGATACTAAAACTGAGGTCAAAACAGTCCATAAGGCCGTAAAACCTGTCTTTCTGCGGGCGGAGCATAAGGTGGTGAAAAACCGGCTGGTACTGAGAGAAAAGAGCAAAACTCCGAAAAAAACAGAGATTATCAGAATAAAACCCGGCAAGACCAAAATATTAAGTATCAGAACCAGATACCAGCAGCGTCTAAAGGCCGGCCGCCGCTTGCTGCACAAGGCCAGAAACAGCTACACCGTTCAGCTTATGGCTCTTACCTCGGATCATGCCGAGGACAATATGCTCAGTCTCCTGAAAAGAAAGGAATATTCCGGTATCATTGATAAACTATATATTGTGCAGAAGCCTGAAGGAAGTCAGAGGTTGTTGGTTTTCTACGGCAAATACCAAAGCATGAAGGCGGCCCAAAAGGCTCTTAACACCCTGCCTTTGGACTTGCGTAAACATTCGCCTTATGCTGTTCCGGTGCGGGAGGCCGCAGCCGGGGTAAGATAGGCAAGGATGGTGGTTATTCAGGTTTTATAACAATCGGAAATAACCATCAAAAAGTAATCAGAACAAGGGAGAGTAGAATGAAAAAATTGTTGATGTTGGTTATTACGGTGTTTTTTGGCGTGGCCCAGGCAATTGCCGGTACGCCGAAAGACACTCTGGTCATGGCCTTTGCCATTGATGAAATCAAAAATCTGGATCCGGCAGAGATCTTCGAGTTTGCCAGTGCCGAATATACCGCCAACGCCTATGACCGCCTGATAAATTACGATGTGGACAATGTCTCCGACATCTATGGCGGTATTGCCGAAAACTGGTCGGTATCAGAAGACGGACTGGTTTACACCTTCAACATCAGGAAAGGGATAAAATTTGCCTCCGGCAATCCGCTGACCGCCGATGATGTGGTTTTTTCCCTCAGCCGGGCGGTGATTCTGGATAAATCTCCGGCCTTTATCCTTACCCAGTTTGGTTTTACCCCCGAAAATGTGGAGAAAACCATTAAAAAGATTGATGATTACAAGGTGCAGATCACCGTGGCAAAGCCCTATGCCCAGACCTTTTTGCTCTACTGCCTGACCTCTACGGTGGCTTCGGTGGTTGATAAGAAACTGGTTATGTCCCATGAAAAGGACGGCGATCTCGGCCATGAATGGCTTAAAACCAATTATGCTGGTTCCGGCCCCTATGCCCTGAAAAAATGGAAGGCTTCAGACCGGCTGGTTCTGGAAGCAAATCCTTTTTATTGGGGCGAAAAGCCCAAATTGAAGCGGGTTTTTATCAGGCATATAACCCAGTCGGCCACCCAGAGGATGCTGCTTGAAAAGGGAGACATTGATATAGCCAGAAATCTCCAGCCGGATGACCTTAAAGGGCTGGCCGGTAACGACGGCATCAGGGTACGCAAAAAGCCAAGGGGTGCCATCTGGTATCTCGGCCTGAACCAGAAGAACCAGTATCTGCAAAAACCGGAAGTTTGCGAGGCGATGAAATACCTGGTTGATTACCAGAAAATGGAGTCAACCATCCTGAACGGCCAGGCCGTTGTTCATCAGTCAATTATACCGATCGGCTTTCTTGGCGTGCTGGACGAAAACCCCTTTTCATTGAATGTGGAAAAGGCAAAGGAGCTTTTGAAAAAGGCTGGACTCGAACAAGGTTTTTCCGTAAGCATGGATGTCAGAAATACTGAGCCGGTTACCTCCATGGCCCTTGCCATTCAGGCAACCTTTGCCAAGGCCGGGATAAAGGTTGAGATTATCCCCAGCGAGGGCAAACAGGCCATTGCCAAATACCGCGGCAGAAAGCACGATATTCATATCGGACGCTGGGGGCCGGATTATATGGATCCGCACAGCAATGCCGATACCTTTGCCAAGAATACAGATAATTCCGATGATGCCAGACTGAAACCGCTGGCCTGGCGAAATGCCTGGTATGTCCCGGAAATGACTGAAAAGGTTGATGCTGCAGTTCTGGAAAAAGATACAGAAAAACGTGCCGAAATGTACCGTGAGCTGCAGCGTGAACACCAGCAGACCTCACCCTTTGTAGTGATGTTTCAGGATATTGCCATACTGGGAGAAAGGTCAAATGTCAAAGGCTTTATTCTCGGCCCCAGTTTTGATGCAAATTTCTACGCAAAAACAACCAAGTAAATAACCAGCCAGGTCGCATAACCGCCGAATGCGGCCTGGCTCTGGCTGATAAAACAAAAGATGAAAAATGATTAAATATCTCGGCATATTGCCGTTGTTAATATTGGTTGCGGCTGCTTCACCAACCGTAGCAAAAGCTGGAATTCCAATCTTGAAAAAAGAAGAACTTCATCGGATTCCATCTATTGAAGTGGAGCTTCCCGGTGAAGAGCCTATGGATTTGGGATATAAAACAACGGGTAGATATTTATTAACCGTTATTGGTTTATGGATCAGTAATGACGGCTATGTGTTAATCCCAAAGAACAGCAATGATAATTATCTGGCACTTACAGAAGAAAAAATAAAGCTGCTTAAAAAGCAAAAAATGCTCCCGCAAGACTTGCCGGAATCGCCAAGCATGTCTTTTGCAGTGATCCTGAAAGGTTTTTTATGGTGGTTTATTCTCCTGCTGCTGATCCTGTTTGAAAATTTGGTGAGAAAATTGAGGAATAGCCTGTAATTACGCTTAAAATAACAAAAAGTCAGTTAAACGGCGGTATTTCGGTTAAAACAGGCTGTGCTTATCCCCGCCTATTTATAAAAAACTTGATGAAATTAGTAAGTTATGACAGGTAGGCGGCTGAAAAAAATACTCATCCAGACGGCAAGACTGATGCTGATGCTGGCGGTAACCTTTTTCGGCCTGCTGCTGGTTACCTTTTTGATTGGCCGGGTTATTCCCATTGATCCGGTTCTGTCTGTGGTCGGCGATAAGGCATCCAGTGAGGTATATGAAAGGGCCAGGATTGCCATGGGCCTGCATCTGCCCCTGTACCAACAGTTTTTTATCTATCTTGGCAAGGTGCTGCATGGTGATTTCGGGGTTTCCATCCTGACTTCCCAACCGGTGATTGAGGATATTAAACGGGTCTTTCCGGCCACCATTGAACTGTCCACCATTGCCACCCTGGCCGGAGTACTGCTGGGCGTGCCGCTGGGAGTTTTCTCGGCGGTTAAACAGGGCAGTATGCTGGATCATGCCGCCAGGGTAATTGGTCTGCTCGGTTATTCCCTGCCGATTTTCTGGCTGGCCCTGATGGCCCTGATGGTCTTTTATGCCCGGCTGGACTGGCTGCCGGGGCCTGGGCGGGTGGATGTTTTTTATGAGGATATGGTCGATCCGGTTACCGGTATAATGATCATTGACTGCATCATGGCGAGGGAATGGGAAATATTAAAAAATGCCCTGTACCATCTGATACTTCCGGCCTCGCTGCTGGGTTATTACAGCATGGCCTACCTGTCGCGGATGACCCGCTCATTTATGATTGAACAGCTTGGGCAGGAATATATCCTGACCGCCAGGGTCAAGGGAGTTGCCGAATGGCAGGTAATCTGGAAGCACGCCCTGGGCAACTGTGCGGTACCGCTGATTACCGTAATTGCCCTCAGCTTTGGCGGCCTGCTGGAAGGCTCGGTGCTGACCGAGACCATTTTTGCCTGGCCCGGGTTGGGGCTTTATCTGACCAATTCCCTGTTTAATGCGGATATGAACTCGGTGCTGGGAAGTACCATTGTGGTCGGCGCCATCTTCCTTGGGGTCAATCTGTTTTCGGATTTTCTGTACAAGGTGATGGACCCAAGGGCACGTTAAAATTTATCTGGTTTTATGGAAAATACCATCTCACAATCTGCCAAATCGTGGCTTTTAACCGATACGCCGGTCTCTGCCTTTCAGGCGGCAGCCGGACGGATCTACCTCGGCCTGCTGGACTTTTCACAAAACAGGCTGGCGGTGCTGGGACTGCTGATTATTTTTATGCTGGTGCTGGTGGCCGTTTTTGCCCCCTGGCTGGCACCATATGACCCGATAAGCTCGGATCTGGCAGAGCGTCTGCTGGCCCCTTCAGCAGCCCATCTGCTCGGCACCGATGAAATGGGCAGAGATATACTAAGCAGGCTGATCTGGGGATCTAGGCTAACCCTTTATGTAATTGGTTTAGTGGCAATCCTGGCCGCTCCGGTCGGAATCATTGTCGGTACCGCTGCCGGTTATTTCGGCGGTTTTATTGATGCCCTGCTGATGCGGATAACCGATATTTTTCTGGCCTTTCCCAAGCTCATCCTCGCCCTTGCCTTTGTTGCCGCCCTGGGGCCGGGCATCGGCAATGCTATTATCGCCATTTCCATCACTTCCTGGCCGCCTTACGCCAGAATCGCCCGGGCCGAGACCATGACCATCAGAAATGCCGACTTTATCAAGGCGGTCAGGCTACAGGGGGCCGGATCGTTGCGCATCATCACCCGGCATATCATGCCCCTTTGCCTGTCATCGCTAATTGTCAGGGTTACCCTGGATATGGCCGGTATTATCCTGACTGCCGCCGGTTTGGGCTTTCTCGGCCTTGGCGCCCAGCCGCCGGCCCCGGAATGGGGGGCCATGACTTCCAGCGGACGTGCCTATATTCTTGACCAGTGGTGGGTGATAACCATGCCGGGAACGGCAATTTTCATCGTCAGCCTGGCCTTTAATCTTCTGGGAGACGGGTTAAGGGAAGTGCTTGACCCGAAAAGCAATAGCTGATGGACGACCAACTTCTGCATATTGAGGACTTGTCAGTGAGCTTTCCCTCGCCAAAGGGGGTGGTACAGGCCGTAAGGGGCCTAAGTTTCAGCATGGGACGGGAAAAAATCGGTATTGTCGGCGAATCCGGCTCCGGCAAATCGGTAACCGGCCGGGCAGTTCTAAGGCTGCTGCCGCCCTATGCAAGGGTGTCGGCCAAAGCCGTCAGATATGATGGTACCGAGTTGTCAGCCCTATCGGAGAAGGAAATGCGGCAGATCAGGGGGGAGCAGATTTCCATGGTTATGCAGGATCCGAAATACTCCCTTAATCCGGTAAAAACGGTGGGCAGCCAGATTCGGGAGGCATATACCATCCACCGCCGGGTCTCCAGAAAGGAGGCCAGGCAAAAAACGCTGGCCATGCTGGAAGCAGTGCAAATACGCAAGCCGGAGCGGGTGTACGGGCTTTATCCCCACGAGGTTTCGGGGGGCATGGGACAGCGGATCATGATTGCCATGATGCTGATTCCTGATCCAGGTTTGCTGATTGCCGATGAACCCACCTCGGCACTGGATGTAACCGTGCAATTGCAGGTGCTGGCCATTCTCGATGATCTGGTCAGCCAGCGGGGGATGGGGCTGATCTTTATCTCCCACGATCTGGAACTGGTCGCCTCTTTCTGCGACCGGGTGATCATTATGTTTGGCGGCAGGATTATGGAAATTCTGGATGCCAGGGATTTACATAATTCAAACCATCCCTATACCAGAGGGCTGCTGAACTGCCTGCCCAAGATTGACGGGAAAAAACGCCGCCTGCCCGTTCTGGTCAGGGACAAGGGCTGGCTGGAGCCTGATTTTAAGGCCGGGGATAGAAAAACATGCTCAAGGTAGATAATCTCAATATGTTTTTTGGGCATGGCGCCGGGAAAAATCATGCGGTGAAAAATATTTCCTTTGCCGTGCAGAAGGGCGGTAGTTTTGGCCTGGTTGGGGAATCAGGTTCCGGAAAATCAACGGTTCTGGGCTGCATTGCCGGTCTGCTTTCCGGCTGGACCGGCAGCATTGAGGTGGAAGGCAGGCAGATGGGCGGCAGGCGGGATATGGCCTATCACCGCCTGATCCAGATGGTCTTTCAGGATCCCTATGGCTCCCTGCACCCGCGTCATACCATCGACCGAACCCTGAAAGAGCCGGTGGCCATCCATCGGCTGGGCGATGCCAACCGCCGGGTTGAAAAGGTGCTTAGCGAGGTCGGATTGGGGGCAAAATTTCGTTTCCGCTATCCCCATCAATTATCCGGCGGTCAGCGGCAGCGGGTGGCCGTGGCCAGAGCCCTGATTCTGGAACCGGAACTGGTGCTGCTCGATGAGCCGACTTCGGCCCTTGATGTCTCCATTCAGGCCGAGGTGCTGAACCTGCTGCAGGATATCAGGGCAGAGCGGAATCTTACCTATGTGCTGGTCAGCCACGATTTGGCGGTGGTCTCGCATATGTGTGAAAATATTCTGGTGATGAATCAGGGAAAGATGATTGAGACCATCACCTGCGGGCAGCTGGTTAGCGGCGAAATAAAAGAGGATTATACCCGTCAGCTTTTACTGGCCGGCCAAGGGTATAACCGCTCGGCAATCGACAGTTTTGAGGATTTTTAGGATATGAAAATAAAAAAGATTACTATCAGCACCGTAACCATTCCTTTGAATACCACCTTCAAGACGGCTTTGAGATCAGTCAGCGTTATGGAAAATGTGCTGGTCTGCGTGCATACCGAATGCGGCCTGACCGGTCTTGGCGGCGCCGCTCCCACGCCGGTGATCAGCGGCGAAACCACCCGGTCTATTCAAGGGGCGGTAGAGCATATCGCAGAGTATATAACCGGTATGGATGTGCTGGCAACCGAGCAATTACTAACCCGTCTCAACCAGTGCATGGTCGGCAATTCTGCGGCCAAATCCGCTGTGGATATGGCAATTTATGATATTTTGGGTAAATATCGGCAAACCAGCGTCAGCGGACTTTTGGGCGGCATAACCGGCAGTATTGAAACCGATATTACCATCAGCCTTAATCCGGTTCAGCAGATGGCAGAGGAAGCTGAAAGAAAGGCGGCAGAGGGTTTTAGCATCCTGAAAATAAAGGTGGGCGGCGAGCCGAAGCAGGATTTGGCAAGGCTGACCGCAATAAGCCGGGCGGCAGGTGATGATGTGCTGCTCAGGCTCGATGCCAATCAGGGCTGGTCGCCCAAACAGGCGGTATGGGTGGGACGGGAAATCGAGAGGCAAAACCTTCCCGTGGAACTGATGGAACAGCCGGTTGCAGCCGGGGATACGGCCGGGCTGAAATTTGTCCGTGATCATGTGGCCATGCCGGTTTACGCTGATGAAAGCGTCTTTTCACCGCAGGATGCAATGGAGCTTCTAGGCCGCAATGCCGTGGACGGCATCAATATCAAGCTGCCGAAATGCGGCGGCATTTACAATGCGGTCAAGATTGCTGCCCTGGCGGAAAGTGCCGGAGTGCCGTGCATGGTCGGCTCGATGATGGAAAGTGCGGTCAGTGTGAGTGCAGCCGCCCATTTTGCCGCCAGCCGGGCGGTGGTGCAGAAATACGATCTTGATGCCCCCCTGTTTTGCAGCTTTCAGCCGGTTCCGGGCGGCATAAGCTATGACGGCCCGGCGGTGCATCTGCCGGAGGGGCCGGGGCTTGGCCTTGAACCGGATGGAAAAATATAATGAACATTAAGAAGCACCTAGCCAGGCTCCACCGTCAGTCCTTTATGGTCGATGCCCATTTTGATCTGGCCTACGATGTACAAAACCGCCGGGAACGCGGCGAGAAAAATATTATCGAAAACATCTACCTGCCGGAATTTAAGCGCGGCGGCTTTGACCTGATTGTTTCGGCAATTTTCATAGATGATTTTTTTCTGCCGGAGATGGGGCTTCGCCGGGCCCTGGGGCAGATAAGCTGCCTTTATCAGGAAGCCGAGGAAAGCCAGGGTAAATTTGCCGTCTGCCGCACTGTGGCCGAGGCAGAACTAGCAAAAAATAACGATAAAACAGCCATATTTATCTCCCTTGAGGGGGCAGATCCCATCCAGAATGATTTGGCTATGCTGCGGATTTTCTACGAGTTGGGCGTGCGCGGGCTGGGGCTGGTCTGGAGCCGCCGCAATTATGCGGCTGACGGCTCGTTTTTTGTTTCCCGGCAGGAAGGAAGAAAGGGCGGCCTCACCCCCTTTGGAGTCGAACTGGTCAGGGAGGCCGAAAAGCTGGGTATGTTTCTGGATGTAAGCCACTTAAACGATGAAGGTTTTTGGGATTTAATGGCCATTGCTGAAAAACCGGTCATCGCTTCCCACTCCAACTGCCGGAAGCTGGCCGGAACCATGCGTAATCTAACCGATGAGCAGATTAAGGCACTGGCTAAAACCGGCGGCGTTATCGGCATCAACGGGGTCAGCATCTTTGCCGCCGATAAACCGGAGGCTGATATCTGCGATCTGGTCGATCACGTGGATCATATCGCCCGGCTAACCAGCATTGAGCATGTGGGCATTGGCTTTGATATCTGCCATAGTTTTACCAATTACCTGCAAACCCCAAGTCCTATTGATGCCTGCGACCTGGTAAAAAGCCACGGCCAGGTAGAGCCTTTTACCGCCGAACTAATTGCCAGAGGCTACTCGGACGATGAGATCACCAAGGTTCTGGGCGGCAATTTGGTTAGAGTGTATCGGGAGATTCTGGATAATGAAGTTTAGGAGTTATATTTAACCGGGCCGGTAACTATAAAATCCAGTTGCCAGCCCCAAATCAAACGACTACCTCTTTATCTTTAGATTAAAGAGCTTGGCATAATCACTCATATTTTCAATATTCATTACTCTAGCGAGCGGCTGGGGCTTCTCCGGCGAGGCGGTAATTTTTATCTCATCTGGGTCAAGGATAAATTCTTTAAGCTCAATCATGGCCTTTTTAGTAAACTCATCCTTTTCCCTGGCAATCTCTTCATCAAATTGCTTTTCCATTCTGAATTTGGCGTTCTTAAAGGTCATCCCCCTTTCCTTGGCATAGGCCTTGATAAGGCGGTCAACCAGAGAATCATCCTCATATTCCAGCTCCGCTTCATGCAGATTAACCTGACTGGTATATAAATCAATAATTTCCAATTGAAAACTTGCAGTTAATTCACCAATATCATCTCCTTCAATGGCAATTTTTTCAATATCAAGAATTTTTTTCTTTTGGTCAAAGGTATAATCCAGCTTGAAATTCACCATCAGTTTATCCTCATACCCCATTGCCCTAAAGGTTTCGGCGGCCTCTGCATCCATATCTTCAACCCTTACTTCCAGACCGTTAATCTCAAGAGAGAGAAAGGACGGAAACTTGGACTCATCATCAAAATCATGGATAACCAGTTCATCAATCTGTACTTTTTCACCGCTCCCCGCAGGGGCAAGGGTGATTTCCGATACGGTAATATCCTGACTAAGCAAACCAAAATCCGCATCTTCATAATCAAGCTCGACAAATGGCTTCATTTCCTGCCTGATTTCTTCGGCCTTCTCCTCGGCCTTTTTAGAGGCAAATATTTGAGCACCAAGGTATAAAACCAACAAGGCAGCAACAACTCCTAAACCTACTATCTGATTCTTCTTCATTCTTTCATCCCTTGTATTTATGGTTAAAAATGTTTATAAAAATCTAGTCTGACTGCTGGCCGGAGCATATTAAAAAGCACCATAATTGCAACATATATTTTATTCTCTTCAAACCATTTGACATTTATGTTTCATTTTTGTACGGCTTCAATAAACCAGAGTTCAACCCAGGGAGGTTACCATGTCAGAAACCGGATTTTTGCAAAAGACATTATGGACGGCTGTAATTTTACTTGCAACAGCAGGATGGCTGCAGGCTGCAGCGGTTGACCGGCTCGATAGCTGGCAGCCTGGTGATTGGCCTTTTTCGGGTAGCAAGCAGGGCATTGCCGACTATCTGAAAAAGGCAACTACCTCGGATCTGGAGCCCGGCCTTATAAAAAAGATAAATGCCGTCGGCAGGCAATTCACCGCAGATATGCCGGTTTGGCGGGAGGCTCAGAGAGACCAGGAGTTAAGAAAGCACCGGAATTTTGCCGCCTTTGACCAGGAAATGAAAAAATATCAAGCGGTTAGAAAACATATAACCATTTATATACAAAGGGATTTCACTCCCTTTATACATGCCAGAAACGTTTCGGTGCAGCGGGACGGCACCGCTCTTTTGGTGGACAATCAGGTGGCACGCCCCCGCTTGTTGACCTTAAATGAGCCTCAAATGAAAAAAATGCAAAGATATATCACCCAGGTTGCCCCCTTGTTGGGCGGAGACGAAGATGACCTGGGCAGAAGTATTATCGAGCAGGCAAATACCATGATCACTGCCAGCCGTAACTCAGCCAGGATTCTGGAGGAAAGGGCGCCGAAGGCAAATAGATGGCAGCAGTCAGGCAGCGGAACCTATAAACCGCCTGAAAAAAAACAGATGGGGGAGAAAAAAGAAACCGGCAGGCAAGGGCCGGAAGATAAATGGCCCCAAAAAATGCAGAAAAAAACAGAGGGAACAAGGGCCAAAGATAACCCGGCAGAGACAGTAAAAAAAAACATAGATCTCACTAAGGCTCCCCAAAACCGGCAGAAAAAGGCGACGGGGCAAACCAGGCGGCCTGATTCAAAGCCCGTCAAAGCGGTTAGCAAGGGGGAGCAGTATCATCCAGAGGCCATCAAAATCCGCGGTCAAAAGGGCATTCTAAAAAAAGTTGTGCTCAGCTATCGGGACGATATTAAAAAAAGCGTAAGCAACGTGATTGATATTTCTCCCTTGCAGGAAACCGAAATGGAAGAGGTTGTAGAGGGACGGGACCGGAAAAAACGTACGGTTACCGGGGTGCTGCTGGCAAAGGAAAAGGGCAGATATGCCAGATATAATTTCGAGGTGATTCTGATCAGCACCAAAGGTTCAAAGGTTACGGAATATACCAGCCGGGTTTTCCACCGGGTGTTGGTGGCGGAAGAAAATATTGTGGTCGAATGTCGAGAGTAGGCGGCAGGATGGTAATAAAATTGATGGTAGATATGAAAAATATTTTCGTTTGCAAATCTTTTGGCAAGATGTTCTACGGCCTGTTATTTCTGGCTCTATCATGCCAGGCGGCCTATGCCGGCAAGGCCTTTATATGGCAAATTAAATCCCAAACATCAACGGTTTATCTGCTTGGCTCCATTCATTTTGCCGATCAGGATTTTTACCCGCTTGACCCGGTTATAGAAAAGGCCTTTGCCGAAAGCGATCAACTGGTGCTTGAGATAAATCCGCTGACAGTTGACCAGCAGCAAGTACAAGGATTGATACGGAAAAAAGGGTTTTATCATGGCGATGAAACCATCAGGGAACACGTAGATAAGCAGGTATTGACTATGCTCGATTCATTTCTTGAGCAGCATAACCTGCCGGTTTCCCCTGATTTTATGAAAATGAGACCGGGCATGATGGCTCTCACTCTTACGGCCGGTCAGCTTATGCAGCTTGGCTACCAGCCGGAATACGGCATGGATCTTTATTTTGCCAAAATGGCCGACAGCCGGAAAAAGCCGATCCTGGCCCTGGAGACCGTGCAGGGACAGCTAGCCAAGCTTTTTTCCATCCGTGATGATAATGAATTTCTCCGCTACACCCTGCTGGAGCTTGAAAATCTGGAGTCAGATCTAAAACAGATTATCACGGCCTGGGAAAATGGAGACCCGCAGCATTTACATCGGCTTCTGATAGAACCCTATGAAAATGTTGAATCCTTTAAGCAGTTTACCAAAAAACTTATCGACCATCGTAATCTTGAAATGACTGCCAAAATTAGAAAATATCTAAAATCCGGCCAAACCAGCTTGGTGGTGGTTGGGGCAGCACATCTGGTTGGCGAAAAGGGCATATTAAATCTGATTAAAAACTCAAGATATACCATCGTGCAGCTGGAAAATGAGGAATCATCGGGGTCAGAACCAATCGAAACCCGATAGATTAAAATTTTCCGGGCAGCATCAAATATTAAAAATAATTTGCATCGAAACCAAATGTTTACCATAGACGACATCCGCAATATTGCATTGCAAATGGAAGAAAACGGCGAAAGGACCTACCGTGAAGCGGCCAGGGAGGCCGATAATGCCGAAATTGCCGAGCTGCTTAACTGGATGGCCGATGAAGAGAGCCGTCATGCCAAGTGGTTTAGTCAGCTTACCTCAGCCAAGCCTTTGTCGCAGGAGCAGCAGGAAATGGCGGTGATGGGCAAAAATCTTTTGCAGGATATGGTGAAAAATAAAACCTTTTCGCTGAGTAAAACCGCTCTATCCGACCTGGACAATATCCAGGGCCTGCTCATTCAGGCCGCAGATTTTGAGAAAGATACCGCCATGTTTTACGAGTTTATTGCCGGGCTGGTGGATGACGGGCAAACCTCGGCACAGCTGCAAATCATCATCGAAGAGGAAAAAAGGCACGCCGAAAAACTTGAAGAGCTTTTGCAGTCGTTAACCAATACTGCTGCCTGATATGGCCGAGCAAAGAAGTCTGTTTGAAACCGAAAGCAGGCCGGCCAATGTGCCGCTGGCCGAGAGAGTGCGGCCTGACAGCCTTGAGCAAATCATCGGTCAGGAAAAGCTGCTTGGCAAAGGTTCAATCCTGGGCAGGATGATTGAAACAGACGAATATTCATCCTTTATTCTCTGGGGGCCGCCCGGCACCGGCAAAACCACCATCGCCAGACTGATTGAGAGCAAATCAGAGCATCCTTTTAGCTCCTTTAGTGCGGTCTTGTCTAAAATCAGCGATGTCAAGGAGCTGATGCAGAAAGCGGGCCGCAGGCACAGGTTTCAAAACATAAAAACCATTGTTTTTGTGGATGAAATTCATAGGTTCAACAAATCCCAGCAGGATGCCTTTCTGCCCTATGTGGAGTCGGGAGCCATTATTTTAATCGGAGCGACCACCGAAAATCCATCGTTTGAGGTTGTTTCTGCCCTGCTGTCCAGATGTCAGGTCTTCGTGCTGGAAGCTCTTGAACCGCAGCATATTATTCAGATATTGCAAAGGGCGGTACAACTTTTCCCCGGCGAGAGAACCATTGAAGATAAGGCTCTGCATCTGCTCGCCCAAAAAAGCGGCGGAGACGGCAGAAAGGCACTGAATAATCTGGAAATGGTTTTTCGCAGTACGGTCAACGGCGAACATATTACACCAGAGCAGGTGGAAAAATATACCGCCCAGCGTTCTCTTTTTTATGACAAGGGCGGCGAGGAACATTATAACCTGATCTCCGCCCTGCAAAAGTCCATCCGCGGCAGCTCGCCGCAGGCCGCCCTTTACTGGCTGGCCAGAATGCTTGAGGCCGGTGAAGACCCGATGTATATCACCAGAAGACTGGTCAGAATTGCCACAGAAGACGTGGGGCTGGCCGACCCGTCTGCCATAACCATTGCCATGGCGGTCAAGGAAGCCGTGCATTTTCTTGGTATGCCCGAGGCTAACACCGCTCTTACCCAACTAACCGTTTATCTGGCAACCGCTCCCAAAAGCAATGCCACGGAAACGGCCTATCTGGCCGCCAAGCAAGATGCACAAAAAACCAGCCATTTCAGGGTGCCGCTGCATATCTGCAACGCCCCGACTAGGCTGATGAAAGACCTAGGCTACGGGGCAGGGTACAAATATTCGCACAATTTCGAGCAGGCTTACAGCTACCAAAAATATTTCCCCGACCAGATGGAGGAAAAAACCTATTACGTCCCCTCAAAATTCGGCTTTGAAAAGGAAATACAAAAAAGGCTGGATTGGTGGGAAAGCCTAAAGGCCAAGGATATGGCAAACAAGAAAAAAGATTAGCCTGCCGCCCGGCTCTAAATTTCGCCAAAGCACCATATTTGGTATTGACTTTCAAATAAAACCCTATATATTGACGCAAAACCTACGCATGGGTACGCCTAATTTTTGGCGTGGCAACAGGGAAGTCTGTGCAAATCAGACACTGTCCCGCAGCGGTAATTGGGAACGAATACTGCCATTTAAGCACTGGATAAAACCGGGAAGCGGCAGTTAGTAGGAATGATTTTTGCCCATAAGTCCGAATACCTGCCGATGCAATTTAACAGCGGGAGCCTTAAATAATTAGAGATTTCAATCAAATTTGAGGCACAGGAGAAAATTTACCGCAGGCATATAACTGATATTCTGAGGATAAATTTTCGACTGTAACAAAGAATTTGGCAGAAAGCTCAATTATTCAAGGCTCCCTTAACCTTCGAGGAAAGGAATAACCATGTCTAGCAATGTAAAATTATCACCCCAAACCGAGGCTTTTTTTCCGGCCATCAAAAAGCGGGACGGCCAGTTTGTGCCGTTTCAATCCGGTAAAATCACCGTCGCCATCCAAAAGGCCGGAGAAGCCACCGGAGAGTTTTCAGCATCCGAGGCAAAACGGCTGACCGCCAAAGCCCTGCAACTGGCAAGGGAAATCTTTGATAGCGAAGCCCCAAGCGTTGAAGAAATACAGGATATTGTTGAGGAAACCCTGCTGTTTTCCCCCTACAAAAAAACCGCCAAGGCCTATATATTATACCGCGACAAAAGGGCCCAGGCACGGGAGTTAATCCAGCAGGCAGACATTCAGCTAGTAGATAACTATCTGGACAGGCTGGACTGGCAGGTGGAAGAAAACTCCAATATGGCCTATTCATTACAGGGGCTAAATAATTACGTGGCCAACGAGGTCAGCAAAAATTACTGGCTCAACCGGATTTACAGCAAAAAAATCAGGGATGCCCACCAAAAAGGCGACCTGCATATTCATGATCTTGGCCTGTTATCGGTTTACTGTGTGGGCTGGGATTTGCAGGATCTGCTCAAAAGCGGCTTCAAGGGGGTGGCCGGCAAGGCGGCTTCGGGGCCTGCCAAGCATTTTAGAAGTGCCCTTGGTCAAATTGTCAATTTCTTTTATACCCTGCAAGGTGAGGCCGCCGGAGCCCAGGCTTTCTCCAATTTTGATACCTTGCTGGCGCCATTTGTCCGGCAGGATAAACTAAGCCAGCAAGAGACCAAGCAGGCCATCCAGGAGTTTGTTTTCAACCTCAATGTCCCGACCAGGGTTGGTTTTCAAACCCCGTTTACCAATCTGACCATGGACTTACAGCCGCCGTCTACCCTGGCTAACCAGCCTGCCATCATCGGCGGCGAACAGCAGCAAGAGACCTATGCCGATTTTCAGCATGAAATGAATATGATCAACACCGCCTTTATGGAGGTGATGGCCGAGGGCGATGCCAACTCACGGGTCTTTACCTTTCCCATCCCAACCTACAACATAACCAGCGAGTTTGACTGGGATAATGCCAACCTGGACAGCCTTTGGCGGGTTACTGCCAGATACGGCATCCCCTACTTTGCCAATTTTATCAACTCCGATATGTCGGTGGATGATGCCAGATCAATGTGCTGCCGCCTGCGTCTTGATACCAGGGAATTGGAAAAAAGGGGCGGCGGCCTGTTTGGGGCCAATCCGCTGACCGGCTCCATCGGCGTGGTTACTATCAACCTGGCCGCCCTTGGCTTTCAAGCCGCTTCCGAAGAGGAATTTTTCTCCATGCTGGATGAAAAATTGCTGATCGCCAAGGAAAGCCTTGAAATTAAAAGAAAAGTTTTAGAGGGCTACACCAAAAAGGGTCTGTACCCCTATACCAAATTCTACCTGCGTAATATTTATGAGCGGTTTTCCAGCTATTGGAACAATCATTTTTCCACCATTGGCGTTATTGGTGCCAACGAGGCCGGATTAAACCTTTTTGGTCAGGACATCGGCACCGAAAAAGGCCGGAAATTCGCCTTGAACATCCTTGAGCATATACGGGAGCAGCTACAGGTTTTTCAGCAGGAGACAGGGAATTATTACAACCTTGAGGCAACCCCTGCGGAAGGGACGGGTTTTAGGCTGGCAAGGCTGGACAAGCAAAGGTTTCCAGAGATGAAATACTCCATGAAAGGAGGCAAGTCAGATACACCGATTTACACCAACTCCACCCAGCTTCCGGTTAATTACAGTGATGATATTTTCACCGTTATCGACCTGCAGGACGAACTGCAGACCAGATACACCGGCGGCACCGTACAGCACATTTTCTTGGGCGAAGAGGTGCCTGATCCAGAGGCGGTCAAACAGTTTGTTAAAACCATTTGCACCAATTATAAAATGCCCTATATCACCATTTCTCCATCCTTTTCCATTTGTCCGACTCACGGTTATCTGCAAGGAGAAGAAGCGGCCTGCCCGACCTGCGGCGGGGCTACGGAGATATACTCCAGGGTAGTCGGCTATTTAAGGCCGGTGCAGCAGTGGAATGAGGGCAAACGTGCCGAGTTTGACCAGCGTTCCCATTATAAGGTGGAAACTAAGGTGGAAACTGCCGTATGCTAATCGGCGGCTTTATGCCCCTTTCTCTGATTGATTTTCCCGGCACCCCTGCGGCAGTAATTTTTACGCAGGGGTGCAACTGGCGGTGCCGTTATTGCCATAATAACCAGCTTATCCCTAAGAAAGCTAAGGATTTATATGCCGAAGAGAAAGTATTATCCCTGCTTGAAAGACGTAAGGGACTTTTGCAAGGGGTGGTGATCACCGGTGGCGAGCCGACCCTGCAAGCCGATCTGATTGTTTTTATGGAGAAGATTAAATCGATGGGCTTTAAGGTTAAACTAGATACCAACGGCACCAATCCTGATTTGCTTGAACAGGTCTTGTCGGAAAATGCCGCCGATTTTATCGCTATGGACATTAAGGCAAGCCGTGAGAAATACGGGAAGATAATTGGCTGCGTGCCGGATATGGCCTGCATTAGCAGAAGCATTAGGCTTATTGCAAATTCCGGCATCAGCCATCAATTTAGAACCACCTTTGATACCAGCATCCTAAGGCAGGAAGATTTAGAGAAAATAAAGGGTTATCTACCTGAAAATTCAAGTTATGTGGTGCAAAAATGCCGCTACGGTAAAAATTAAGAGAACCCTCAAGGCAAATCATACAATTTTTTGCAAATAATCGGCCAGTTTTTTAAGAGCGGCGGCCTCAAGCTGGTAGATGCTTCCTCGGGTAACCCCGTATGTTCCGGCAATATCAATGATTGACTGCTCGCCCTCATAAGGCGGCAGACCGTAACGCCTGCGGATAATATCACCGCCTTTGCCCGGCAAGAGCTTGTCAACCGCTTCGATCAGCATTTCCAGCATCAGCCGTTTTTCTAAAATATCCGCTGGAGTGTCTGATTCTGGCAGATCAATAAAATCTGACTGTTCACTTAATTTTACGCTGGGAATGTCGGCATCATCTTCAACATTTTTAGCTATTTTTTCAAGCAGATATGGAGATATTTTTATCAGCCGTCCATCAAGAGCCTGCCGCTGGATTTCTTTTTTCACCCAACTAGCGGCATAGGTTGAAAACCTGTAGCCGCAGGAATGATGATACCTGTAAGCCGCCCTTGCCACCCCGAAACTTCCTATCTGTGCGGCATCCTTACGGCTAATGGACTGACGGTACAAGCTGCTGATATTACCGGTGAGCTTTGCAACCAGTCTGGTGGTCAGCACCATGTAAATATTGCGTAAGGTATTTATATTTTCAATAATTTCCAGCAGCTCGGCATACTCATCGCTTGCCTGCAAATTTTCATCGGCAATACTTATAATTCTGCCCCAGATTCTAGCCAAAATATTATGCTGAAAGGCCCTGGCCAAAGGCACGGACTGCCGCCGTTTATCGGTGAGTAACAGCAGAGCCTCCTGCCTTTCCTGCTCACCGCTTAGGCCGCTGCCAAAAAATATTTTCCGGTTTCTAAACAAATAAATATTTTGAATAACCGAAATGGCGGCTTGCCTAAACGGTCCGAACCGGAAAACAAGGTCGGTAAACTTATGCCGCTGCAGCAAGACCTCACTGCCAAGTTCTTTTTCATCATCTGGCAAAAGATACGGCAAAACAGTAGTTTCCATGCTAAAAATGCGGTTTGCCAAAACCGCCTTTTCCTCCAGCCTGCTGGATAAACGAAGCCGTTTCACCCGCTCCTCAAAGGTTGCGGTGGAAGAAACTGCCGCAAGCAGGTCGGTGCTGATATGTTGCCGGGTAGTCATTTAGTTACAACCATCAAAAATTACAATTTGCAATTAACCGCTTGATTTGATAGTAACATGAACTTGTTGCGATTAAGTACAAAAAAGGTGGAAATTTTGATAAAAACAAGTGCAAGGTGATGCCTTGAGTGAACAAATAACCAAAACCCTGATCACGCAAGAGGAAATTGTCGGCATTGTCGCCGGACTGGGCAGGCAGATTACCGAGGCTTACCAGGGCATTGAGGATAATCTGATTGTGGTCGGGCTTTTGCGCGGCTCCTTTATTTTTATGGCAGATCTGGTAAGAACAATCAAGGTGCCGCTGGTGGTGGATTTTCTCACCGTTTCCAGCTACGGCAGCGGCACGGTCAGCTCCGGCGATGTTAAAATTGTTCTTGATCTGGATACGGCCATAGAAAATCGGGATGTACTGCTGGTGGAAGATATTGTCGATACCGGCAACACCTTCAAAAAGGTTATCCATATGCTGCAAAACAGAAAACCCCGTTCACTTAAAACCTGTGCCTTTTTAAGCAAGCCGTCAAGACGCAAGGTTGAGGTGGAGATTGATTTTTGCGGCAGGGTTATCCCGGATGAGTTTGTCTGCGGCTACGGTCTTGATTTTAACCAGCGTTTCCGGGAGCTTCCCTATGTCGGCGTGCTAGGGAATAATTAACAGCAAAAAAAACTACAGAGGACCATATGAATAGACTAATTAGTATTACTACCCTGTTTTTAACTATTATTACGGCATCCTTATCCTTTGCTGACAACGGCAATAAAACCGGCAGTGAGCTGCTTCAAAACCGAGCTGAATCCGTTAGTTTTGATGGAAAAACTTACCATTTATCCTGGATAAATGTTGACGGCAGCAATATTACCAATGAGTATCTTATTAAAGGATATAATCTGGAAAATTGGCAGTCGATGATTGCATCCAGAATATATATGCAGGCTCGTAACCTGAAAGAAGTCTTACCAGTTTACGTTAAAAGCATCAAGCCGTATATGGCTAATAAACCTGAATTTTACAAGAGTGAACACATTAAGTCTCCACACGTTATAATAGAAGCGTTTCTATTGGCTCCAGATAAAAGCTATTACGAATATAATCTGCATTTATTTAAGGAAACTCCAAAGGGAGTGGTTGCCTATCAGTTTGCTGAAAAGCTGCCGTTCAAGAAGGAACTAGACGTTACCGATATAGTAAAATCCAGAGGAAACCGCCTGGATTTACTTTCGAAAATGGAACTTGAATTTTTTAAGAAATGATGAATTGATGGTCAGGAGTAAACTTATGAACAAGTTAGTGGTATTTATTTTAACAGTCATGTTTCCTTTTGCTGCCGTGGCAGATAATTGTGATAACCCAAAAGACGATTTTGACGGACTTTATTGTCTTAACAAGGTTTATCAGGAAGCGGATAAAGAACTCAATAGTTCATATAAAACCCTTAGAACTTTTCTAAATGCAGGCCAGAAAGAAAAACTGGTTAAAACCCAGCGTGCCTGGATAGAGGAACGTAATAGCAAATGCAGTTACCGCGATGAAGAAAACGGTTTCTTTGTTAATCTGGACTGCACGGCAGAAATGACCATCTCAAGAACCAATGAATTAAATGACCGCATTCGTGAATGTAAGGCTACCGGCTGTCAAGAAAGCAAGCTGTAGCGTTATCCTGATTCAGAAAATCGGTAAAATTATTTTGGTTTAGCTTGGCCGGCCGGAAATGGCACCTTGCTGTTCAAACTCATCTTCCTTTTAAGTTTGAACATATGGTATGTATCAAACCTGTAGTTTACCGGGAAGTTATTTTAATATTAACAGGAGTATTTTGATGAAAAAGTTGTCAGTTGTATTGTTGGGTGTTTTTTTTGCTTCATCGGCAATGGCTACCGTTTCCTTGTCAAATAAGGATTCCAAGCAGTATCAGCTATTGTTAAACAGCAGCGAAACCTGTTTTGCCGGTACTGAAAGCAGTATCAACAGCAGCACCACTTCCAAGGTGGATGCAGGGTGGGCATGCCTGAACAAACAAAAGCCTGCCGTCAAGCTGGAAGAAGGCAAATCTTATATCATCAAGGACGGCAAGATTGTAGAGGAGTAGTAAACAAGATGTTGTGGTAGTTTTCAGGCAAGGTGGTCTTAAATTGATAACCTTGCCTTTATTTTTAATTTGGCAAATCCATCGGAAATTTTATCAGGATAATCTGCTATGCTTGTGGAAGGCGTAAAACTTATGCTGGTCGGCATGACCACGGTTCTGCTTTTTCTTTCCTTTATGATCCTGCTTTTGCAGCTAACTGCAAGACTGACCAGCGGTATTGCTGCAAGGGAATTGGCCGCCGCAGAACTTGAACGAAAACAGAAAATGCAGGCCGATAAAAAACGTAAAAACAAGGACAAAATACCGCCTGCAGATAATCAGGAAGAAATTGCAGTTATCACGGCGGCTATCGCTGCCTTTGAGGCGGAAAAGGCGGCCTTATCCAGATAAGTCCGGCTAAAAACAGAAAAAGTCAACAAGTAAGAAGGAGATAGATTTTGGCAAAGAAAATAATAAAATTCATGGACACCTCCTTCCGGGACGGCTTTCAGTCGGTTTTTGGGGCGAGGGTATTGTCGGATGACTTCATGCCGGCCATTCAGGCGACCATTGAGGCCGGTATCACCCATCTGGAAGCAGGCGGCGGCGCCCGTTTTCAGAGCCTGTTCTTTTATTGCAATGAATCCGCCTTTGACATGATGGATCGTTTCCGCCGCGAGGCCGGGCCGGATGCAGACCTGCAAACCCTGGCCCGGGGAATCAATGTGGTGGCTCTTAGCCAGCAGCCGAGGGATATGATTGATCTGCATGCCAAAATGTTCAAAAAGCACGGCATGACCACCATCCGTAATTTTGATGCCCTAAATGACACCAGAAATCT
>PDWI01002738.1_pt1 | contig 26042 bp, 15 predicted proteins | sample 1430891 | NCBI WGS metagenome assembly PDWI01 (sample SAMN01162508, study PRJNA174530) | Oral metagenome, whole genome shotgun sequencing project. | biome: Marine environment; feature: Marine mammal; material: Swab sample of the gingival sulcus; isolation source: swab sample of gingival sulcus...
GTAGCTAAGAATTTTTACGGCATAAAACCTTGTTATATTGCTGGTGTTCAGGTAGTTAAGCGAGGTGTTTTTGCTTTATTTTCATGAACTTCCGTTTTAGTTTAACAAAACAATGCCAGCTCCAAAATCTTTCCCTTATTGGCACTAACATAAAAATATACGTAGAAGTTTGCACAAAAACTCCCTCAATTCTAATCCCCGTTGCTGTTTAAGCGCACTCTTTACGACGTTTGAGTGCATAGATACGGGTAAAAATCAGCAAAAAATGTTGCGTTTTTTATAAATCTCAATAAAATTTACGCTTCCGGCCCGCCATTAAAATTTATAGGCATAACCGGTCCGTTGCCTTTTTCCGATTTTATTTTTCCGTAAGAATTTTCAAATTTATTTATATTTTCTTGCAAAGCATACAAAAGCGCTTTAGCTCTGTCGGGGGTCAGCAAAACTCTTGTTTTAACTTTGGCTTTTTGCACACCCGGCACCAATCTCACAAAATCAACCACAAATTCGCTCTGACTGTGCGAAATAATGGCTAAATTTGAGTAAATACCTTCGGCTATTTCGTCTGTTAGTTCTATTTCAATTCTGTTTTCCATAATTTTTTTTTAGTTATATTTTTAGTTTATAAATAATTGCTTAATTGATGTAAATATCTGAAAATAAATATGTTACAGATTAAATATTTTGTCCGTAACATATCTATTAACAATACCTTAATGTTTTTTGGAACAACCTGATAATCAGCGCTTTATTTATTAGAGATAACCTTACCTAACCCACTGACAATCAGGATAGTAACTTCTAATTACCGTTTAAAAGGCTTGCGCCGTTTCTCAATTGTTAATAAGTTTTACGAATTACAAACAGCTTCTACTTCGGCAACAGTTTTTGGGATTGGAGTACCCAAAACTCGTCCTCCGTCTTCGGTTATCAGTAGGTCGTCTTCTATTCGGATTCCGCCAAAGTCGCGATATTGTTCAACTTTGTTGTAATCAATAAATTCGGACAATTTATTTTCGGCTTTCCAAATATCAATCAAATCAGGAATAAAATAAATTCCGGGCTCTACCGTAAATACAAAACCGGTTTGCATTCTTCTGCCAAGACGCAAAAATGCAAGTCCAAATTGGTCGGAGCGTTGAATTTCGTGGTCGTACCCAACGTTGTCCTCTCCTACTCCTTCCATATCGTGAACGTCAAGCCCCATCATATGACCCAATCCGTGTGGATAAAACAATGCGTGCGCTCCGGCTTTTACGGCTTCGTCCACATCGCCTCGCATTACACCCAAATCTTTCAAACCTTGTGCTACAATTTTGGCACTCAACAGGTGCATGTCTTTGTAAAACATTCCGGGCTTAACTGTTTGAATGATAGTTTGATTTGCTTTCAAAACTATTTCGTAAACGTCTTTTTGGCGTTGGTTAAATTTTCCGCCCACAGGTGTTGTACGTGTAATGTCGCTGGCGTAGTGCAACCACGATTCGGCGCCGGCATCAACCACCAACATACGACCTTCTTGCAAGGTGTTGTTATAATAATTATTGTGTAGGGTTTGTCCGTTTACGGTAACAATTGCCGGAAACGACAAAGGTCCTTGATTGCCAAACGTAATACCGGTAATTGCTCCCATAACTTCTTGTTCGAGTACACCCGGTTTTGCCATTTTCATAGCTGTTGTGTGCATTTTGTACGCCACATCAACCATTTTTTCGATGTCTTCTATTTCGTATTTGTCTTTTTTGGCTCTAATTTCGACCATAGCTCTTATTAGTTCCAACGAAGCGTAATCTCTTGTCAGTTCGTACTTTATGCCGAGCAACATTTCCAATTGATGTTTGGTTTCGCCTCTGTAAGGGGGCAAGAAATGAACTTTTCGGTTCTGTTTTATGGCTTTTGACAAAATATTTTTCAATTCGCCAAACGGCAAAACTTTGTTGATACCGGCTTCGGCCGACAAATCTTTGACGGTAGGCAATTTGCCCATCCAAATAATGTCGTCAATAGTCAGTTCGTCGCCAAAAACTATCTCGTCGCCCGATTCTACGTCGATTATGGCAGCCAAATTTGGTTGGTCAACTCCAAAAAAATACAAAAATGCACTGTCTTGTCTAAACGGATAAATATTTGAAGGATAATTAAACGGAACATCTTGATTACCAATAAATAACAAGATACCTGATTTCATCTTTTCGCGTAATTTTTTACGCCTTTCTATGTAAACTTCTTTTGGAAACATATTCTTAATATTTTTAAAATTAATTCGACTTCAAATTTTATAATTTTTTTTTAGAAAAAAAAATATTTATACAAAATCGGGGGGAGCTCATTACAAATTGGCATCAGAATATGCGTCCCATTCAAATTACTTCAAAACAAGATAATCTGCGACTTATATAATCTATATCGGGGTAGAATGAACTCCCAATAGTAATTTATTGTTTTACTATTTTTTTGTAAAATATATTTTCATTGCCAATTACCGTAACAAAATATATACCTTTGCTCAAATTTGATAGGTTTATACGTTTTTCTTTTGTGGTTATATGCGTTGTTAGGATAACTCTTCCATTGACATCGGTGATTTTCAGTTTGTAATTATCTTGTTGGTTTGCAGGTACAATTATGTTTATATAATCTGAAAAAGGAACCGGATATACCGTAATATCATTTTCGGATATTGTATTTACAGATGTATTCGGCTCGGCAAACCGACCATTGGAGTTTTTTATATCGATCCAGTCCAAATCAACCATACACTGATAATTTATATAATCATATGCGGTGACAGACTCTCGTCCATACCCTCTAACTTTAAAGTAAACTTTTTTTAGCCCATAGCTATTGAATTCATATATCGGAGCTTTGTCGTATACTTCCCAATGAGCATTTTCGAAATTCTGATTCTCTGATACCATATAACAATCAGGGGAAATATTACAATCATTATTTAGTTCTACATTAGAGTATCTGGTATTAGCATTTCCACTGTCTATTGCAAAATAGTTTATTTCCGGCATTGTGTCCATTGTTTCGAGATAAGGACAGTCAGCCCAAAGAATGTTGTAACTATCATCTACAACTCTGTCTATTCCATTTTTTAGATTTCCTTGGGGAGGAAATACAAAAATTTGTTGTGAACTATTTGTATCAATTTCATAATACATTAGTTCTCTAGGAGCTATAACATGGTCTAAACCAAGAACATGTCCTACTTCATGTAAAAAAGCATTGTAAAAACTTGCGCTACCGGAAGACACACTTCCTGATGTTTTATAACTCCAAGGCGTATTCCCCAACTGTCCATATCCAATATCAGATTTACTTTCTCGATACCAATATCTTCTATTATTAATAGAATCAGGGCAACACAAATTATTATTTTCTATCGTGTACATTCCATTTTTCCACGCAGGGTTGTATAAAATTACATTTTTACCGGCTATATCGCCTGAATTTACTGTTACATAATTCCCGTTAGAATCTCTTTCTAAACTTAATTCAAAGCATAAGTAGTTTGACCAAGCCAAAAGAGCTCTTTCAATGCATATTACAGCCCCAGAATTGCTTACGACGTTTGAATGTAAGGTGAAAACTAAACCATTTTTGTTTTTGTTTTTTACAAGATATAATCTATAATCGCTCATACTATCCGGAATTCCTACATTCATTAGGGCATAACCAATAGTTAACCTACGTGGACTTTTCGCTTTTTTTCCATTAGCTGTAACCACCTTAAATTTCCCTGTTCCGGCAGGGTAAAAATCCTTATCTGTATTATTCTTCACTTGAGACGGGACTGTTACTCTTATTTCTGTGTTAGACCAGTATTTTATATAACCGTCACTTCCTTCTATAAAGCTCGTTCCCCCGTTGTCTGCGTTCCTAAACCAAACTTCGCCTTGGGTAGAACCAAAATTTTCGCCATAAATATAAAGCGTATCACCAACGCCTGCATTTAAGGTTCTCGGAGTGAAAGCGGTAACTCTCGGTTTTACTTTATCTTCTTCTAAACAATCTTCTAAAGTAATTTTTTTTTTAGGATGAAAACTATCTTTATCATCCATTTGCTCTTTTGCGTATTTTTGGAAAGCACTAAATGTTTTGAAGTATAAATTATCTAATCCGAACAAAACAAAATTATAGTCAGAGTCATCAGAGTAATATAATGCCACATTTCTTGAATTTTCAAAAGGTTCTAATTTTACATTATAATTCTCATAGAATGTTCGACCCTCTCTTTTTTTTGCAAAAATAATCATTTCGCTACTCAAATATAATTGGCCTATATACTCTTTAAAAATAATGTGCCTACCATCTTCTGAAAGAAATTCACCTCCATTTCTTACAAACTCAATTGTATCTGCATCAATTTCTCCTTTGTAAATATGAGAAATTTTCATTACCGACGAGGCATAAACTTTTGTTGTATCTTTATTTGTATAACTCTTTGTAGAAATGATTTCTGCCTCAAAAATAAATTCAGCTTTGTTAAAAAATTCTTTATTTGTGTATTTACCGTGATAAAGTGAGCGGTCAAATTTATCAATTTTTTTTTGTCCGAAACTATTTAAACCTATAAGTAGAGTTACTACTAAAATAATTGTTTTTTTCATAATTTGATTTTTTTATGTTAATTCTGTAAATATATATAATTTTTATTTGAAAAACAATTATTTTCAACCGGAAAGGACGCAAAGACACGTTCTGCATTTTTTGTAAAATTTTTGGAACTTTTTGTGATAAATTTCAAAAAATAAGTAAAGATTAAAAATTCGACCATAAAATATCTATTATTTTCACATAAAAGACTGATAACCAATGCCTTACACAAAGCCAATAAAAACACATAACTATCTGATAATCAACACTGTACATAGTTATTATTATGAGGCTTATGCCATTCTCAACTCTCAATTTAACGATTTGATAATTAGCATTCCAATAGAACATCATTCTACATTATATATGCTTGATTTTCAGCATTGTATCATTTAATAAAAAAATATTAAATTTCAAACTTTTTTATAAATCATAATTTTGTCTAACTTTGGAAATTATTTTTACAAAAAAACGCCTTTTACGAGGGATAAAAATCGAAAAATAAACGATGGAACAATTAAATTTTCCGAATTACGAGTTTCGTTTCAAAAAAAATTCCGAAAATAATTTTATTTTTGATGAAATACGCAACAAATATGTGGTTTTGACCCCCGAAGAATGGGTGCGACAAAATTTAATACAATATTTGATAAAAGAATTAAATTATCCGAAAAATTATTTGTCGGTCGAAAAACAAATATCGGTGTTCAAAACAGCTAAGCGTCCTGATGTGGTTGTTTTTGATAAACAACTGAAACCCAAAGTTATAGTGGAGTGCAAAAGACCTAAAATTCCGATAAATAACACCACAATGGAACAGATTATAAATTATTTTTTAGAACTAAAAACCGAATATTTAATCCTGACAAATGGAATTTTGCATTATTGTTGCAGAGTGAAAAATAAGAAAGTAGAATTTTTGACCCAAATACCAACTTATGATAAATTGTAAAAGAATTTTGTGAATTATATGAAAATTTTTAAATTTGGGGATTGAAAGAAGGCTTTATTAATACATAAAACACTGATAATCAGAGCTTTGAATTAGAATAAATGAATCTACGTACAAAATTACCATTATTTACAAGCATAATACTGTTCTTGTCGATAGCAACAGTATCTATTTTGTCTATCAACGAATTTCAAAAAGAAATAAAGAAAGACATCAAGGCTTATCGTGTAGAAGCTACCGCGCAAATATTGGCGAATTTGAAAGATATAGTTGATATTTCTTACTCAATGATTGAAAATACGTACAGTTTATCAACTCCCGAAGCAATAAAAAAACGATACAACATCCTTTTGGAAGATACAAGTTTTGCAAACGTCCGAATGTTTACGATGAATATGATGAACGTTACGTTGGGAAATTTGCGCGTATTGCGCTTTGGAACAGACGGTTACATCTGGATAAACGAGTTTGAAGCTCCCTACAAAGTGGTACTGCACCCAACAAAACCGGAACTGGAAAACAAGTCGTGGGTTTTCTATATCGAAGACACCGACAAGAACGTTTACGAGGCTTTCTACGACAGTATTGTTGCCGGCGACGGGCAGGCTCGCGTTTCGTACAATTTTTACAAACCAAACACCAAAGAACGTATCCCAAAAATTAGTTGGGTTCGGCTTTACGAACCTCTGAACTGGGTTATCGGAACAGGGGTTTACGTGGACTATATCGACAAAATTGTAGCAATGAAAGAAGCCGACCTGCGACAACAAATCTCACAACTTATCACAACGGTTTCCATCATCGGATTGATATTTATCATAGCTTCAATTATTTTGCTGACTATGTTTGCGCGCTCCATTACCGACCCGCTTTTCCAAATACAAACGCAGCTGTACGAGATGTCGCAAGGGATACAAGTAAAAAAATTAGCAATAAATCGGAACGACGAAATTGGGCAAATGAAAGAATCGTTAGATGCGCTGATTGAAGGTATCGACCGCTATTCGGCGTTTGCAGCCGAAATCGGGAAAGCTAATTTTGAAGCAAAATTTGAAAGACTAAGCTCAAAAGACGTTTTGGGAAACTCTTTGATAAATATGAGGGACAGCTTGGTTTTGGCAAGACAACAAGAAAAAGAAAGGTTGTTTGTAGAAAGAAAACAAAAATGGATTAACGAAGGTATCAACAAAATCGGAGATATTATAACTATGAGCAAAGATGTGGTTGTGATGTCCGAAAATATTATCATAAAATTGGTAAATTATATCAATGCCGTTCAGGGCAATATTTTTATTCTGGATTTTAAAGACGATGATACGCCTTATCTGGACCTAACGTCCTCTGTTGCATACAATATCAAGAAATTTGTAAACAAAAAAATTGACATTGGCGACGGTTTGGTTGGTGCTTGTTTTTTTGAAAAAGACCCCATAAATATCACAAATTTGCCCGAAGATTACATCGAAATAAAAACCGGTTTGGGGACTTCAAATCCTAAAAATTTGTACCTTACTCCAATGATTTTTGAAGATAGAGCTTTCGGAGTTATCGAAATAGCATCGTTTTCTAAATTTGACAAATTTACGATAGAATTGATAGACAATACCGCTAAAATTATGGCGGTTTCATTATCTACGCGCGATAAATTTTCAAAAAATGTTAAGACACATTAATATATATAGCCACCAAAAATTTGATTTCCAGACTGTTACGCCATTAAAAACAAACAGGCTAACTCTCTAATTATCAAGACTTTAACTTAAAATTATCCATTCATAATTACCGGCGTAATGTTATTTAATGAATTATTGGTGTGGATAAATTTAATTTTTTCTATTAGAATAAATATTTTTGTAAAATAAATTATTACCTTTGTGGTGATTCTAATTTGAGATTATGTCAAACAAAAAACACATACGCTTCGACTGGGCGATGAAACGCATACTTCGGAACAAAGCTAACTTTGGGATTTTAGAAGGCTTTTTGAGCGAATTGCTAAAATTTGACCTAAAAGTGCAAGAAATTTTAGAAAGCGAAAGCAATCAGCAGAACGAAAAAGAAAAATACAATCGCGTAGATATTTTGGTAAAAGATTCTAACGAAGATTTGATTCTGATAGAGGTTCAAAATCAAAAAGAGGACGATTATTTCAAAAGAATGCACTACGGACAGGCAAAAGCAATATCCGAAAGGCTCGACGTGGGCGACCCGTACCAAAAATTGTCAAAATTTTATTCTATAAATATTGTTTATTTTCCGCTCGGAGCCGGCAAAGACTACATATACGTAAGCGACGGAAGTTTTAAGGGAATGCACTTGGGCGACAAACTGCAACTGACCGAAAAACAGAAAGAAGTTTACAAAGTTGAAGAGGTAAAAGAACTTTTTACACAATATTACATATTAAAAGTCAATAATTTTAACAAAATAGCCGAAAATAACTTAGACGAATGGATTTATTTTTTGAAAAACAATGAAATAAAAGACGAATTTAAAGCAAAAGGATTGGAAGAAGCAAAAGAAAAACTACGTGAAACTTTTTTGTCGGCAGAAGAAAAGGTGGCTTATAATAATTATATAAAAGCCGAAAGAATTAGAAATTCTGAAATCACAACCGCCTACTCCGACGGAGTTTTTGATACGAAAAAAGTTTATTCTGAAAAATTGGAAAAAGAAAAGCTAAAAACAGAACAACAGAAAAAACTTGCCGAAGAGCAGAGAAAACTCGCCGAAGAACAGAAAAAACTTGCAGAAAAAGAACGAACAGAAAAAGAACAATTAAAAGAAAAAATTATAAAAACCCTCTATTCGCAAGAAAATTCGGCGGAAGAAATCGCCAATATTTTGAATATCCCTGTTGATGAGATAAAAAAAATTATTGGTTAGATTATCTATTGGAAATTTTGTAATGAGCAATCAAATTTTATTAAAATATCATTACATATTATCCTCCGGTTAAAATTAAAATTATTAAAGTCGTTAAAAAAAGGAAAAATGTTGTATATCGTTCCTACCCCTATTGGAAATTTGAAAGACATAACTTTTAGAGCAGTCGAAGTTTTGGATAATGTTAGTCTTATTTTGGCAGAAGATACTCGCAAAAGTCGCATACTACTTGGGCATTATCGGATAACCACAAAACTACAAGCGTTTCACAAATTCAATGAGCATAAAAAACTCGAAACTGTAATAAACAAACTAAAATCCGGCGAAGACATAGCACTGATAAGCGATGCCGGCACTCCGGCTATTTCAGATCCGGGTTTTTTGTTGGTGCGAGAAGCCGTAAAAAACGACATCAAAGTAGAAACGCTACCCGGAGCTTCTGCGTTTGTGGTGGCAGTTGTAAATTCGGGCTTGCCTTGCGAAAGTTTTGCCTTCGAGGGCTTTTTGCCGGCAAAAAAAGGACGACAAAAAAAGCTGAAAGAACTTGCAACCGAAAAACGAACTATAATCTTTTACGAATCGCCATACCGTATAAATAAACTGATTGACGAACTTTGCGAATATTTTGGCGAAAATAGACAAATTTCTATTTCGCGAGAATTGACTAAAAAATTTGAAGAAAACATTAGAGGAACTTTAACGGAAGTTAAGGATATTCTGAAAGATAAAAAACTCAAAGGTGAGTTTGTGGTAGTAGTACAAGGTGCTGATAATTAAATAATTACAATATCTTTTTGTCAAGTACAATAATTTGTTGGTTTGAAATTTATAACACTGATAATCAGAGTGTTACAAGCCTAAAAACACTAACCACCTGATTATCAGAGCTTTAAATTGGGATTAACTCTTCATAATTACCGGCGTAATGTTATTTAACAAATTATTGGTGTGAATAAATTGTAAGTTCTATTAGAATAAATACTTCGTTAAATTAAAAATTAAAAGTTAAAAATTAAAAGCTATAATCCTGATTATCAGAGAGTTATGGGGACTTTCGCAAACGGATAAGAGGTTGATTATCAGGCGATTATGAAAAAAAAATACCGAACTATTGATTAGAATAAATATTTTTGTAAAATAAATTGTTACCTTTGTGATAATTCTAATTTAAGATTATGTCAAACAAAAATGTCCTCCGGTTAGAATTATTAAGGTCGTTAAAAAAAGAAAAATGTTGTATTTTGCTGATAGATATTTTGAGCGAGTTAATACTTTTGAGGTAGAAATAAATAAAGAGATTGATAAAAATCTATCACTAATTGTTGTAATTCCGACTTTTAACGAACCGGAAATTGTAAAAACGCTACAATCGTTGTTGAAAAATAAATTTTCGGGTTTTTCGGTAGAAATAATTTTTGTGGTAAACTCAGCCGAAAATAGTTCTGACACAATAAAAAATCAAAATCTTATTTCGATAAATCAATTAGAACAAGAATTTGAACAAAATACAAACCCCAACTTGCATCAAACTATTTTGCATTTTCCGAACCTACCCGAAAAAAAATCAGGCGTGGGCGTGGCACGAAAAATAGGAATGGATACAGCGCTGACGTTGTTCCAAAAATTGAACAAACCCAACGGAATAATTGTCAGTCTTGATGCCGATACATTGGTGGAAAGTAACTATTTTCAAGCAATTTACAATCATTTTGCCAAAAACAAAACGCAAGCCGCCAACATTGCTTTTGCACATCCAACAAGCGGAACCGATTTTGACGAAAACATCTATCAAGCCATAACAATCTACGAATTATATTTGCGATATTATTACCAAGCCCTTAAATATTGCGGGTTTCCGTATTTTTATCACACCATCGGGTCAGCATTTTGTTGCACCGCCCAAATTTACGCCAAACAAGGCGGCATGGTGCTGAACCAATCGGGCGAAGATTTTTATTTTTTACAAAAAATAATTCCGGTAAGCAATTTTTCGGAAATCAAAACCACAACCGTTTTCCCGTCGCCACGCATAACCGACAGGGTCGTTTTTGGAACCGGAATAGCCGTCAAACAGATTATCGAAGAGTACAAACTCGACTTTCCGGTTTACAACTTCAACGTTTTTGATATACTAAAAGATTTTTTCGATAAATTAGAATTTATTTACGACAATAAAGATACGTATCAGACTGACAATAAAGAACTTAACCAATTTTTAAAAGAAAATAATTTTAAAGAAAAAGTTGAAGAAATAAAAAATAACGTAAGTAACTTTAAAACATTCAAAGCTCGATTTTTTAACTGGTTTTCGGCGTTTAGAGTGATAAAATTTTTAAATTTTTGCCACAACAATAATTACAAAAAATCATCAGTCGTTACAGAATCTCAAACATTATTAAAAAAGATAAACATAAATTCAAAAAGTGATATAAAATCATTACTAAAAACTTACAGAAATATACAAATGTAGTTTTTAAATATCTTTTAAAAATATTTATTGCAAAATATTTAGAAAATAAAAAATTGTTTTTAGTTTTGACAAAAAAATAAATTATTATGAGAGAATATGAAATAGCATTGAATCCGAATTCGCTGGTTAAATATTTGAAAAAACCGGCAGTAGAGTTTACACGCCACGATATAATTCGCTATATCGAGGAAAACAACATCGAACAAGTGAATTTTAGATATGTTGCCGGCGATGGAAAACTCAAAACCTTAAATTTTGTAATAACTTCGAGAGCTTATTTAGAATCGATTTTATCGACAGGCGAACGCGTAGATGGCTCAAGTTTGTTTAGCTTTGTGGACGCTTCTACAAGCGACTTGTACGTTATTCCGCGTTTCAAAACAGCTTTTGTTAATCCGTTTTCGGAAGTTCCAACAGTAGATATTTTCTGCTCGTATTACAAAAAAGACGGAACTCCGCTGGCAAGCGCTCCCGAAAATATTTTGCGGAAAGCTCACGCACGTTTCAAAAAAGCTACCGGATTGTCAATCAAGGGGTTAGGCGAGTTGGAATATTACATTATTGCCGACAAAGACAGCAATTCTTGCTATCCGGCAACCGACCAAAAAGGCTATCACGGAGCAAAACCTTTTGCAAAATTTGAGCATATCAGAGTTGAAGCTATGCGAATTATTGCAAAATGTGGTGGCAAAATAAAATATGCTCACTCCGAAGTTGGTAATTTTACAACCGACGACAAATACTACGAACAGCACGAAATAGAATTTGATCCGGTAAACATCGAAGAAGCAATCGACCAAATAGTTTTGGCAAAATGGATTTTGCGTAATATCGCGTTCAAATATGGCGTAAATATCAGTTGGGCACCAAAAATCACTGTCGGAAAAGCCGGTAGCGGGCTACACATTCACTATCTTTTTGTGAACGACAAAGACGAAAACGTGATGATAGAAAACGACAAATTGAGCGATGTTGCACTTCAATCGATAGCCGGATTGCTAAGCAAAGCAAAATCTTTGACAGCTTTCGGAAATACTGTGCCAACGTCTTACCTACGTTTGGTGCCTCACCAAGAAGCACCTACAAATATTTGTTGGGGCGAAAGCAACAGGTCGGCGCTTGTTAGAATACCGTTGGGCTGGATTTTGAAAACTCAAATGGTTAAAGACGCTAACAAACCTTACGAAATTTCGGAAGTGCCTTACATTCCGGGCAAACAAACAGCTGAATTTAGAGTGCCTGACGGTTCGGCAGACTTGTATCACTTGCTTGCGGCTATGATTATGGCTATGCAAAGTGGTATCGAAATGGGACAAAAAGGAATTGATTTGGCCGAAGAATTGAAAATTGAAGTTAATATTTTCCACGAAGAAAATAAACACATTCTCGAAAAATTGGATCAATTACCGGTTTCTTGTTGGGAATCTGCTGACGAATTGGCTGCTGATAGAGATTTTTATCAAACAGACGATGTATTTCCTAAGGGAACAATTGACAATTTTATCAATTTGTTGAAATCTTACAACGACAAAGATTTGAGCGAAAGACTTTATGGTAAAAATGATGAAATCAAAAAATTGGTAGAACAATATATAAATTATCAATAGAAATTTTATATAAAAATATTAAAAAAATCGAGTTGTAAAAACTCGATTTTTTTTTTGTGGTAATTTTGTTGGGCAGAAATCCGAAAAAAGTTAATTAGTCATCAACAATTAAAAATTCTACGCGTTGATTTTTCTTTCGTCCCTCTTCGGTATCGTTTGGAGCTATTGGTTTGTCGGCACCAAAACCTTTTATCGAAATTCGGTCTTCGTCAATTCCTTTTTCGACCAAATAATTTTTTACAGTAGCCGCTCTTTTTTCGGATAAAATTTTCAATTTTTCTTTGTCCCCAATATTGTTCGTATGTCCCTGAACCTCAATGCTTATTTCTTTGTTTTCGTTCATAATTTTCACTAATCTTTCAAGTTCCAAAAACGACGACGCCAACAAAGTAGATGTGCCTTTTTCAAAGAAAATATTGTTCAAAACAATCTGCTGATTTACTTCTATCGGCGTTAAATATAAATTTCGTTTTATCTCTGTATATTCCTTAATATCAGTAAGATTAATAAAATCACTCAAAGCCATATAACCGTGTTTTTTTGCAAAAAAGCCATATTTTTTTCCGTAAGGTAAAATAATTTGGTATTCGCCGTTGTTTTTGTTTGAAACGGCAATGCCAACCTCTTGATTGGTCGATAAATCGTCGTACAAAATTTGCGAATCCAAATATTTTTTGGTTTTGCTGTCGTAAACTTTTCCGTAAATCAAAACCACAGGCTCCGGTTTCAGCTCCTCTTGTAATTTTATTTTAAAGATATCCTCTTCGCCTAAAGAATTATCGCAAGACACAAAGTAAGCAAATTCGCCTTTTGCGTCCAACGTGAAATATCCGTCCCAGTTTGGCGTATTTATGTAAGGCCCTAAATTCAAGGGTTTGCTCCAATTAGTCCAGCTGTCGTCCAACCTTTTCGACACAAAAATATCCGCACTCCCGTAGCCGTTGTGTCCGCACGAAAAAAAGTACAGAGTTTTATTGTCCGACGCCAAAAAAGGCGTCCCCTCAGCATATTCGGTATTTATGGTTTTTCCCATATTTTTTGGTTCCGAATATGTGCCGTTGCTCCTCCTGAAACTCACGTATAAATCATTTTCGCCGTAAGTATCGTCTCGCTGAACCGCCATTATAAAGTACTGTAAATCAGACGATGTCGTAACATTTTGCTGCGTTCCCCTATTATAAAAATTATCAATTACAATCTTTTTCGGAATCGACCACAACGAGTCGTTTATTCGATTGCAAATCGAAAAACCATTGCCGCCACATTCGCCAAAAGCTGTATAAATTCCGTTCAAAATAGCCATATTATTGTCGCCCGAAATCGAAATTATGAAATTATTTCCACTGTTATTTAGTGGCATTCCGATATTTTTGGGCGTCGTCCACTCGTTGTTTTCGAGTTTTGCAAACCAAATATCGTTGTGATTTTTTTCTTTGCCCAAATTGTCCGGGTGTTTCCTGCGCGTAAAAAACATCATTCTGCCGTCCGCCGTAACAAAAGGCATCAATTCCGGAAATTCGGTGTTTATATTTTCGCCCAAATTTATTTTTTCGTTTGAAATAGGATTTTCAACAATATTTATTTCGGGTCTTTCGACATAAAGTTTCAAATAATCAATTTGTATTTTTTGAATTGAATTAACGACAAAGCCAAAATTGCGTTCTGTGGGAGTAGGGATTTTTTTTGCGCAAACAAATTTATCGTTTATATAATAACTCAAAACGCTATCTATAATACTGATTTTCAGAACATTATATTGAGTTTTAGGCTTTATTAATTGCGTTTTTTTCCAAGCCGTATCCAAAAAACCTCCGGCGTGTTGGATAGAAGTTCGGTAATGTCCGTCTGATGTTATTTCAAAATTGTAATTATTTTCATAATCTTTTGCGCAAAACATTATTCCGTAACCGCAATTTGCGTTTCCGAAAAGTTGCCTAACTTTTACTTCCAAAACAAGATTCAAATCTTTTTTGAAATCTAATTTTTTGAAAAAACGTGCCGGAAAATTATTTGTTCTGTTGTAAATATAATAACTTTTATTTGCAATGTAACTGTCTGAGCTTATGGTCTTTTCGACCACCCACTCTCTTTTGTTATCAATAAAATATTCTGAAACCAACAGTGGATATTTTTGTGCGACACCGATTCTGAAAACGAATATCAAAAAGTAAAATGTTAAAATATTTTTTTTCATAGTTCTTTGTTGGTTTAGTAGTTTAATTTATTGATACTTAGAGATTTAGGTCGTTAGCATTTCGTAAAACAAACGAGTTATTATTAAATAAATTCCCATTCCGGCCAAGTCGTTAATAATTGTTATAAAAGGTCCCGTAGCAAGAGCCGGATCGACCTTTACGCGGTGCAATGCCAAAGGAATTATTGCCCCAAAAACCGACGCAAATATTATCACAATAAAAAGCGATAACGAAACCGAAATCGTTATGACCGGCGAGTTGGAGAAAAAGAAATTGTACGTTAGAATTATTGATGACAGAATTAGGGCGTTTATCATGGCCACTCCCAATTCTTTGAATATTTTTTTCCAAAAACCCTGTACCCCCATCGAATCGCTTGCTATCGACTGAACGACAATTGCCGACGACTGTATCCCAACGTTTCCGGCAGTTGCCGCAATGAGCGGAATGAAAAATGCTGTTGCTGCCAATTTTGACAAATCCTCCTCAAAAAGTCCTATAACTTGGGCAGCCAAAACCCCGCCCAACAATCCGAACAAAAGCCAAGGAATGCGGGCACGTGTCAATCGCCACACGTTGTCGGTCATTTCTACGTCTTCGGTCAAACCCGATGCCATTTGGTAGTCTTTTTCGGCCTCTTCGCGAAGCACATCTACCACGTCGTCGATGGTTATCTGCCCCACCAAACGCCCAATTGTATCAACAACTGGCAAACTTATCAGGTCGTATTTATCCATCAAATTGACCACCTCTTCGGAATCGGTTGAAGTTGTAACCGTGATAGCATCGTCTTCCAAAAGCGTAGTGATTTTATTTTCAGGATTTGAGATAATCAAACTTTTTAGAGGAATAACGCCTTTGAATATATTTTCGTCGTCGATAACGTAAACGTAATAAATTTCGTTCACGTCTTGATATTGTTCTCTTATTTCGTTTATGCAAGTTTGAATATCGATTCCAAATTTTACAGAAATGTATTCTTTTTGCATAAGCCCTCCGGCCGTATTATCCTCATAATCAAGCAAATCCACAATATCGCCTGCGTGTTCAATATCCTCTACCTGCGACAAAATTTCGTTTTGACGTTCTTCGGGCAAATCGCCAATAACGTCGGCGGCATCGTCGCTTTCCATATTTTCGATAAAAACTTTGGCGATAATTTCAGACGGCAACACTTCCAAAAATTTCTCTCTGTCTTCGTCGTCGAGTTCCGAGATAACATCAGCGGCACGCTCTCCGTCCAACAAAAGAAACAGATATTTTGCTTCGTCAATATTCAGGTCGTCGTACAATTCTGCAATATCAGCCGGGTGCATATCTTCCATCATTTGCACGGCAAGTTTTGCATTTTTGTCATCTATGACGTCTTTTATGCTATATACAAATTCTTTGGTTAATTCAAAAGGCATATATTTTTTTATTTAACAAAAGTATAATTTATTTTTTTTATAAAAAAAACAGCATTTTTGAATGCTGTTTTTTAAGATAAATTTTATAAAACATTAGTTATTATGAACGTGAACATCCATTTGTGGGAAAGGTATATTGATACCTTCTTGGTTGAACTTGTCATAAACATTTTTATTCATATCAAAAAATACCCCCCAGTAGTCGGCTGCTTTTACCCAACCTCTAACAGTTATATTTACTGAACTGTCTGCCAATTCGGAAAGTGCAATAAAATATTCAGGGTCTTTCAAAATTCTTTCGTCTTTGTCCAATAATTCTTTCAAAATTCCTTGCGCTTTTTCTACGCTGTCGCCGTAGCCAATTCCGAAAGTCCAATCAACTCTACGTTGTGGCTCGGTGCTGTAGTTTGTTATAATTGTGTTTGACAATTGTGCGTTTGGAATTATAATAACTTTGTTATCAACAGTGTTTAGGATTGTATTGAAAATTTGGATTTCTTTAACAACACCGGTAGCTCCTTGCGAATCGATAAAATCGCCCACTTTGAAAGGTTTGAAGATAAGAATCATTACTCCGCCGGCAAAATTTTGCAATGTACCGGACAAAGCCATACCAACAGCCAAACCGGCTGCACCAAGCAATGCGATGAATGAAGTCATTTCAATACCCACCATTCCTAAAACGCTAATCCACAATAAGATTTGTAGTACAACTTTTGTCATACTCATAATGAAAGAGCCTAAACTCTCGTCAAATTTTCTTTTTTTGAAAAGTTTTTTTAGGACTTTTATGATAACTTTGATAACGAGATTCCCGATTATGAGAACAATAATAGCGCCAATAAGTTTTGGGCCGTACTCTACTAAGATTGCAATTAACTGATCTAAATATTTTTCCATTGTTAATTTTTTTAATAAATTTTTATAATAATTCTGCAAATGTAAAGAAAAATTTTATAAAAATAGATTTTATTTTTATTTTTTTTTACATTTTTGAAATAATAATACATATATCTTTATAAATCAGTTATTTGAGAAATTATTTCGGCAGCTTTTCCTTCTACGAAAAAGTCAGTTATCTGATTTGTGTATTCGGACGGCTTGATATTTATTTCAATAATTGTTGCGCCGTTGCGTTTTACTTGATAAGCTATTTCGGTTGCCGGATAAATAATTCCGGTTGTACCTATTATAATAAATGTGTCGGCAATGTTGGTTAGTTCTACCGATTTTTGAAAAGCCAAAGGCGGAATTTGCTCGCCAAAGAACACAAAATCCGGTTTCATTAGTCCGTTGCACTTTGGACATTGAGGAGTTTTTTGTTTTATAAAATTTATGCTAATATCCTGGTTTTCACCACATTTAGTGCATACTAACTGTCGCGTATTTCCGTGAAATTCTACTACATTTTTACTGCCGGCAAGCGTGTGCAAATTGTCGATATTTTGGGTGATAACACCTTTCAAAATCCCCATTTTTTCCAATTTTGCCAAGCCCAAATGCGCAGCGTTGGGTTTATACTGTTTCATTTCCGTAAAGAAAATTTCTTTTATAATTTCCCAATCTTCGGCAGTGTTGCTGTAATAATAATCAATATCGAAAATTTTTGGATTATACTTATTCCAAATTCCATTTTCGCCCCTAAATGGCGGAACTCCACTTTCGACCGAAATTCCGGCGCCGGTAAACGCAACTATATTTTTTGACCCGTGAATAATTTGTTTTACTTTTGAAATCATAACTCTTTGACTAATAATGTTTTAAATAATTATAAATAATTGTGGTGTAACTGAAAACACCACATTTCAGACCTGCTACAAAGTTATGAAAAATAAATAATTTTTACGAATAAAAAGCCAAGCCAACAGCTAACGGCCAACAGCCCAAACTCCCCCACTCTACACCATTTGCATATCCACAAGCCGTTTGTAGTTTCCGCCTTTTTCAATCAACTCTTGATGTTTACCTTTTTCTATTATTTTTCCATTTTGCATAACAAGTATAAGGTCGGCATTTTTGACCGTCGAAAGCCTGTGAGCAATAACTATTGCCGTACGATTTTTCATAATTTTGTTCAGCGCATCTTGCACAATTTTTTCCGATTCGGTATCCAAGGCCGACGTAGCTTCGTCCAAAATCAACACCGGAGGATTTTTCATAACCGCCCGCGCAATGCTGATACGTTGTTTTTGACCACCCGACAATTTTCCGCCGGCGTCGCCAATATTCGTTTCAAATCCGTTCGGTTTTTCCATTATAAAATCGTAGGCATTTGCAGTTTTGGCAGCTTCTACCAAATCTTCGGAACTGTAATTTTCGACCCCAAAAGCAATGTTGTTTTCGATAGTATCGTTGAACAAAATTGAATTTTGCGAAACAATGCCGAACATATCACGTAAATCTCTGATTGACAATTCTTTAATATCAATACCATCTATCAAAATTTGTCCCTCAAAAACATCATAAAAACGAGGCAACAAATCGACAAAAGTAGATTTTCCGGAGCCGGATTCGCCCACCAAAGCCACAGTTTGACCTTTTTTTATGGTTGCCGAAACATTTTTCAGAATTTCCACATCATCTTCGTATTTGAACACAACATTTTTGTATTCTATTTGGTGGTCAAAAGATTTTTTCTCGACAGGATTTTCCGGATTTACAATTTTCTCTTCGGTGTGCAAAATTTCGTTAATTCGTTGTTGCGAAGCAATACCTTTTTGTATGCTGTAATAAGCGTTTATAGTTTTCTTTGCGGGTGTTATAACTTGCGAAAAAACAACAAGATACGCAATAAAAACTTCCGACGAAAGCGATGAGTCTTTGCTCATTACCAAAATTCCGCCAACATACATTATTATCATGATGATAATCGTAGCCATAAATTCGCTCAACGGACTGGCCAACCAAATACGCCTTTCGATTTTGTTCATAATATCAAAAAAATCATCGGTGATTTTAGCAAATCGTTTTTTCGCTTTATTTTCGGCGTTGAAGGCTTTAATTATCCGCAGTCCCGTAATAGATTCTTCGGTTCGCGACAGCAAATCACCCTGAATTTTTTGTCCCATATAGGCTTTGGACTTCAAATTTCGCGAAATTCGGATAATCACAAATCCCATAATTGGCAGAAAAATAATCACAAAAATTGTCAGTTGCCAACTTGTGTATATCAAAAATCCCATATAAACCACTATCGAAATAGGTCCAATAAACAAAAGAATCAGGATATTTTGCGAGTTTTGGCGCAAAACCTCTACGTCGTTGGTTATTCGAGCCATTAGATTTCCTTTTTTTTCATCGGTAAAAAAACCCAATCGCAGGGTTACAAATTTATCGTATATTTTTTTCTGATATTCGGTTGATATTCCGTTCATTATGGGCGCCATCAGATATTTGTGCAAGTACGTAAAACCATTTTTGAACAGTGCGGCCACCACTATTATCGAACTGACCAAAACAAGGGCATAAACTTGGCCTTTTTCTTGAATTATTGTACTCAAATAATAAAATAAATTGTGTTGTATATCCTCTGCCGACAAGCTAAATTCAACAGGTTCGGTAACGAGTTTCTCCGGATTAAATAAAATTCTTAAAAACGGAATAACCATTGTGTAAGAAAACAACGCAAAAATTACCCCAAAAGCATTAAAAAGCACACTAAAAAAGGCTTTTGTTTTGTACGGTTTTATTATTTTTATAAATTTTGTAAAATCACTCATTTTGATAAATTTATTTTTTAATGACGAGTTGTAGCACCTCAATTTAAAACTACTCGTTCAAATTTCGCCACAAAACTAAGTAAAATTTATATTATTTTATTATTTTTTTTCAAGCAAACTAAAATAGCGCAAGTTTCGCGTTCTCAATTGAGAGAAAAAAGTAAAAAAAGCACCTTAAATCCGCAGAACTTTTAGTTATGAAAAAACTAAAAATTTGTCATTAAAAAAGAAGCACGGATTAAAGGATATAAAGGCAAACCCAGCTATGTTGAAAACAGAAAGTGGACCTTGCCTTTAATCGCCGATAGGTTTTGCAAAAAAACTTTACTTTACGCCATAATAAACTGATAACCAGCAAGTTACACAACAAAACACATCACAACACATAACTACCTGATAATCAACACAATAATCTGCAATTTAGCAAACTATTATTTTATTAAAATAAAAAAAAATACCCGTCTGTTTTTTATTCGCAGTTTTTTGATATTTTTTTTTTTTTTTTGTAATTCTTAAATACTTTTGCCAACGTTTTTACTTACTATAATATAATCGGATATATGCAAGTTTTTTGCGGAGAAAATGGCTTAACTCTACGAAAAAAACAGGCTTGTAATTTTATCACATTATTATTATAAAGATAAAAATGATTTTTATACCACCTGAAATTATGTTGTAGGATTTTTGGCAATAATCAAAATATCCTAAAAAAACCAATATGAGATAGTTCAAAAAATTTAAGCAATAACGATAGCATTAAATTTTTGTTCTCTTTTATCTACCTATATTAATATGTAGTTTTATGACTTACAAAGTCAATCTCTGAGGTGGGTTTAGAATGTTTTTTGCGTGAGCAAATAATCCTATTGCGTGATTTTTGGTAAATAAACTATATTTTTTTAACATTCTAAAACTATTTTTATGAAAGTAAAATTACCTATTTTCAGTAAGATATGGCTTTTATCCATATTCTTAATTCTGGGAAATAGTGCGTTGCAGGCTCAAAGCACGGAATATTGTAAAGTTTCGGGTTCAGCCAGTGGCTCAACTATTTCCGGTGTCGTATTTGGCGACACACTATTTGAACATTCATCTACGCCTGCGGGATATGCTTATTTTGCACCGGAGATGGATTTTGTGACACCCGGTCAAACTTATCCAATCAAGGTACTCATTGGAACTCCGAATTGGGACAATAAAGTTTGGGTTTGGGTTGATGTTAACGCAGACAAAGAATTTTCTACCGACGAAAGAATAAAGCTGGACAAACACACAACAGCCAATGCTACATTTTTTGACGGAGAAATAAGTATTCCTGCGTCTGCCGCAAAAGCTATAACTCGTATGAGAATTTTGCTAACTAGCACCTACGAAGAACCGGAGGCTTGTGAAGCTTCTCAATATTCGTTAGAAGTGAAAGACTACCGGATTGCTATTGGTGGTAATGATAATGTTTTTGCTGATTTCAAATGTTCTCCCGAAGTATTTGGTCCAAACGTAGAAGCCCAATTCACCTCAACTTCTTTTGGTGAAGTTGCAAGTTGGAGCTGGAATTTTGGCGACAATGCAACTCCTAAAATTTCTACCGATACAAATCCAACGGTTACTTTTTCTACCGTAGGCGACCAAACAGTAAGTCTTACAGTAAGTAATACTTCCGGCGAAACTAATACTATTACAAAAACAGTATATGTAACCCCCGGCAGCCCTGATGAAAATCCACCTATCTATCCAAGATTCACGGCTAAGTACAACAGTGTTATTGTAAAATGGTTAGCCGACGGCGAAGAACCACATTTGACATCTGAGGGTTTTGAAGGTGATGAATTTCCACCTTTGGGTTGGGAAATTAAGCAAAGCTCTGATGCTGATCCTAATTTTACAACTCCGACAGGATTAACTTGGCGCGCATATAAAGGAACTGATGCAAGTTTAGTATCTTCCGGAACTCATAGTTGTGAAATAAATTATTCTGTTAAGAATTATCAATGGCTTATAACACCACTTATTACAGTTGAGGCAGGTAGTCAATTGAAATTTCATTTAGATTTTCAATCTACTGATCTCTACAAAAGTGCTTTATTCATTAGAGTTTGGGAAGATGGAGAATGGACAGACACCTTGCGTTTATATGGTGGCAATATTATAGAAACCATTTCAATTGGAAATGAACAAACCTTTGACCTAAGTGCTTATGCCGGAAAAGAAATTAAAATTGCTTTCCAATATAAATACACCGATGGTTATGCTATGCACATTGACGACGTTTCTGTGTCTAGTTCTAAGTCTTCTAAATTCCGTGATCCTTTGTCAGGATTTAAAATTTATAGAGATAAAGTAGAAATTGCCAGCTTAGCATCCGACAAACGAGAATACAAAGACACAGCAGCCCCACTTGGCATACACAAATACGCAATAAGTGCTGTTTATGGTTCTGTTGCATCTTATCCGACTCCCGAAGTTGCCGTTGATGTAAAAGCACCGGTCATCGAAATAAAAGCAAATAAAGACAGAGTTGGCGTAAATGAAGATGTTGAGTACGAAATATCAAAAGTAGATGGCGATCTAGTTAGTTATGATTGGATGTTTGGGATAGGAGCAACACCTGCAACAGCCAATACCGAAGGCCCTCATACAGTACAATACGACGACTTTGGAGAAAAAACTATCACCCTAAAAGTGAACGGTTACGATATTACTTGGGAAAAAAATTTGGTAACAGTTGTAACAGGTAGTGGCGAATATACTATGGTAGAAGGCTTCCAAGCCAGTGCTGATGTTAATGACGCGCTTTTGAGATGGAGCATTCCAAAAGTTACTCCTGCTCCAACAGCATTTAAGGTTTTTAGAGACGATAGTCTTATAAAAACTGTTATGGCTCCCGACAGTACTTTTAGAGATTCTGTTTTACCGGCAGGAGAATACGAATACACTGTTTCGGCAGTTTATACGGGTGGCGAATCATATCCAACACTTCCACAAGGTGTATATTTACGTAAGCCTACAATAACAATGATTGCTGACACTACCGACGTAAATATCGGTGAAACTATTACTTACTCGGTAGATGTTACAGGTACTGTGTATGCTTATGAGTGGAACTTTGGCGAAGGAGCTACACCGGCCACCGCATCAGGCAAAGGCCCTCACGATGTAACTTACAGTTCTTTGGGTGCAAAAACAGTTTCATTGAAAATAAACGAAGAAGAAGAGCCTCTCGAAATAAAAGACATGGTTAGAATCGTTCCGGGCTCTGCCGACAAAATTCGTCCCGAAGAATTGATAGCAGAAGTATTTTATGATGCAGTTGATTTAAGTTGGAGTCCTGTTAGTACAACTGCTATTTTAGAAGAAAGTTTTGAAGAGGAAACTTTTCCACCAGCCGGCTGGACAATAAAAATTTCTGATACAATAAATACAGATTTGTACGATCCGGCTTCAGATGCTAAAACTTGGGAAAGAGCAAAGATTTGGGGAGCAATTTATAGTAATTTTAAAGCTGTGTGCAGTTATGGATTTGAAAAGACCAACTGGTTAATTACTCCTGATACAACAATACTACCGGGTGGTAAATTAAGTTTCCGTGCTGATTTTTATGCTTCTAGTTACGGTTCAATAGATTTTAGAGTTATGGTTTTCAGTGACGGAGTGTGGAACGTAGCCTTGGAGTGGGTAAATCGGACAGAATCTTACGATTTCTCAGATGGAATTATAAACGTAGATTTAGCTGCTTATGCCGGCAAAACCGTAAAAATAGCTTTCGTTCAAACAAAAACAGGAGGTTCCTCAGTAAGTATTGATGAGATTAAAATTACAGGTTTCGGTGAAGCACCTGCCGGATTCTCAAACTACAATATTTACAGAAACAACACAATCATTTCAACCGTAAATGAAGTAAATACTCCAACTTTTGCAGACAAAAATTTAGCTAACGGCGAATACGAATATTATGTTACAGCAGTTTTTGCTGATGGCGAATCTATGCCGTCTAATATGGAAAAAGTAGAGGCTGTAAAAATATCAGAATTGCCATACTCCGAAGATTTTGAAACCAATGTAGTTACAAACGATGAAAAATACAAATGGAAATCAGGCGTTACAGAGGATTTTAACAACTTAACATATACTTTCCCTACACATAACGGAAATTATGTAGCAGTAAATACAAGTTGGGCAGACAGCTATACTGTTTCTGATATTTTAGAGGCGGAGCCACTAAATTTAGACGTTCCTGCTCGTGTTACAATTGAGTTTGATTATTTAGCAAACATTGCCGATTTTAGTCTTATGTACAGAAAAACAATATACGATGATTGGCAACGTCTTAAATCATTTGACACAACTTCAACATGGGGACATGCTTCATATATTGTACCGGACTCTTGCAAAACAAAAGGAGTTCAATTTGGTTTATATTTCGACAATAACCGAAAACCTTCAAAAGGGGTTGCTGTTGATAATATCACAATAAAAGCTTTGGAAGGGAAACATATTGAAGTTCAATATTTAGATATGGCCGTTACCGATTCTGTTGATTTTGGAAACACATTAATAAATAAAAATGATTTCTACGGTTTTACCGTTCTAAATATAGGTACAGAAAACGTTAATATAACAAATACTCCTATCGAGGGAATGTATTTCAATGCTACTGATACTAATTTGACTCTAAGTTCGGGTGAAAAACTAACCTATACAGTTACTTTTGCACCAACTGCCGAAAGTATGCCTAGTGGTCATTTTACAATAATTAGTGATGCTGAAAATTCTAACGAAGTTGTCAATTTCAAAGCAACTTGTTTGCCGGCACAATTAAATTACATCGTTTGTGCCGAACAAGATAACTACAAAGAAATTGTAAATCAATTAGAAACAGCCAATAGTATCAAAAACATGATTAAATACTACTGTGTTGTAGCAGATACCGGAATTTATACTATCCAAAAAGATCCGAAAGGAATCGAAAATACGAAAATAGTATCAGAATTTAGTCCGGCAAGCACTTTGGGAGTTGATCTTTCAACCTGGGAAGGATACGCACAAGCAATTAGCACAATAGTAACCGAAAATCCAACAGAACATAATGTATTAACTTTCGCCGGTCAAATCGGAGAAAAATACACAGACAGCATTTGTCATGATTTTCATCTTTCGGAAGTAGATACTATGCTTAGCGCTATCGTAAAAGCTAATAGCAATAAAACTTTCGATATTGTTGGGTTTGATTTACCATCTTACGCACAATTTGAAGTTGCTTACGAATTAAAAGACGAAGCAGATTATGTTGTATTTTCTGAAAATAAAAAATCAGGAAATATCATTTGGGATTATATGAAAATATTATCAGTATTTGATAATTTTAAAGCAGGAGACGACGTAAATATAGAAAGTTTTGTTACAGGAATAGTTGATACTAATGCTATAACAAATTCCGGTACAAACTTGGCATACAGCGCAGTAATCTCTAAAAATATTGATAATTTTAACACTAAATTCGCGGCATTTTCTCAAGCAATAGCCAACAATATTGAAGCTAATATCGACAGTATAAAAGTAGCAGCAGAATTTGCTCGTATTTCGGAAGATGACGCTGAAAACATTGATTTTGGTACATTCTTACAAAAATTGTTAGATTTAGGAGTTGAAGGAACAGATCTTGAAACAGCTACAACCGAATTGCTTACAGCTTATACCGATAACATCGTATATGCCAACCAAGCAAACGGCGTAGAAAAAGCAACAGGAATGAAAGTTTGGTTTGTAGAGAACTACTCTGAAAATCCATTGAAAGATATGTACACAGATACGCTTAGCTTCGGAACAGAAACTACTTGGATTGAGTTCTTGAAAACTATCGAAAATCCTATATCTTATGGAAAAATTGTTGTAGATTTTGAAAGTAACATATATCCGGATTCTGCTGTTGTTAGTAATGATGTTGTTACAATATCTAACCTAACAATTGCCAATCCGCCTATTGAATCTTACGAATGGACTATCACTCCTAACACATTTGAATTTGTAGAAGGAACTGATGCTAATTCAAAAGACATCAAAGTAGTATTCAATGCAGTCGGAAATTATACCATTAAATTGGAAGCTACTAATTCTGTAAAAACAGCCGATTCAACAAAAGCTAATTATGTATCTGTAAGGGAACCACGTTTCAAAGCCCCTTACGATTTTACAGCTAATTACAACG
>PDWI01002740.1_pt1 | contig 26027 bp, 32 predicted proteins | sample 1430891 | NCBI WGS metagenome assembly PDWI01 (sample SAMN01162508, study PRJNA174530) | Oral metagenome, whole genome shotgun sequencing project. | biome: Marine environment; feature: Marine mammal; material: Swab sample of the gingival sulcus; isolation source: swab sample of gingival sulcus...
AGTCAATAAATTGCTTACGTATCTTTCATCAATGATACCTGCAATACCTCAATAAGTTATCAAAAAACAAAAATAGCGTTCTTATGAACGCTATTTTTTTACTGTCGCCACTGTATGACAGTTATCTACCTAAATAAACAGAGGTAATCTCTACTCGATTATGCCCTAACTCTTGTGATATTTGTAGTCTAACTTCATTATCTCTTAATCGTTCGCTGGGCGTTAATTGATTGAAGGTTTTACCTCCTTGTTTAGGACAATGACTACCTGTAAGCTCAAAATAACGATTTTGAGCATATTTATGTCTTAATCCGTGGTTACGGTGTAACCCTGCATCAGCAGTTTGTTTTTCATAAAGTTTTAATTGCTGAGCATAAGATTTATTTGGAGGAATGAGTGATGTTGCTCCTTGCTCTTTAGTAAAGCGATGGATTTCATTTAATAGTTCTCGCTGTTTTTCATTGGTAATAGGTATTTCACGATAACGTCCCCCTTTTGTCCAGCTGCCTTTTAACACTATTTTATCTTCTCTATCAGCAAATTTAATTTGAAACTTCATTGATTCAGCACGACGTAACCCAAAATTTTCTTGCAATTTCAGTGATAGTTTTAAATATTCATCTTTAACTTTTGTTAAATCACCATCATTTAAGTTTTTTCCAGTATCTTTATTAGTTACTGTAATTTTACGCTCAATACCATAACTGCTATTTTCACGCTCCACAATACGAGGATTACCTATTTTTTCAGCAAGCCAACGCAACTTGGACATTCTATTTTTTAATGTTCCTGCTGATAACTCTTCTTTTTTCCATCGTTCAACTAAAGAGCGAATATGCTTACCTTTTAATTGAGAAACATCATTGATATTAAAACCATTTTCACGAATTTGTTTTAAGCTCAAACTAAGTTGTTCTTTGCGATCATTTATTGTTTGAAAAGAACCATCTTTATTATTTCTTAAAATAGTATTTAAAGATGCAAGAATTTTGTCATTTGGGTTATTTTTTTTCATATTTTCCTCTTTTTTTACTTAAATATTAGCATTTTTTACAATGTCAAGCGATTTTTTCAAAAAAATTCTGCTGTATTTGACTAGAGTACAGGAGAATAGGGTTTTTATTATTACATCTTTATATAATCTGTTTTTTATTGATAAGGAAATTTATATGAAAAAATCTTTTGTAATGATAACTCTAGCATCATTTTTATTAGCTGGTTGTGGCTCTACTAATAATAGTAAAGTTGTTGATAAAGGAAGTAACAAAGTAACTTATGACTTTTCTTCATTTAATAAAGTAACTCCTGATATTTATACTGAAGAGTCTGCGAAAGAGGTGATAAAAGAAAGTACTTATAATTTTGTATTACTTGGAGCAAATGATGCTCAAAAATATCTATTATCGCAAATAGTTAATGCTCACCTTACAGGAATTGGATATACCGTTGAAGATGGTATAAAGGAAGTATTACAAGGTAGTGGCTACACACTTTGTAAAGTTCGTCCTGTTGAAGTATTTAATCTGTTGAGAAAACCATTACCATCAGTTCACTACAATTTTTCTTCTATTAAGTTACAAGATGCACTGCAAGTACTTGCTGGAAGTGATTTTTCACTCATAGCAAATCATAAAATAAGAGAAGTTTGTTACAAAGTTAAAGGTAAAAAATAGATGAAAAAGATACATACATTAGCTTTAGTACCTTTGTTAAGTACTATTACATTAACGGTCTTTGCAAATACTAGCAATATTAAAGAACATTTTAGCTTTGAGAAAAATACTCAAACTAGCAATACCAATCAATCTGTAGTTAAAGGAAAACCTTGGGAGCAATTTTATCTAACCGAAGATGATTGGAAAAAATATGAGCATATTAAAAAAGGATTTCGTGGTTATTGGACTCCTGATTTAGATCCTGTCACAACGCTAGGAGTTGAAGCTAAAACAGAAGAAGAGCGTCGCAAGTACGCTAGAATTTTTATTACTATTGAGGGAGATAGAATAGAACGAGAAGTTGCTTTTGAGAATATGGTACAAGAAGAATTCTCTAAAATGTATCCTAATGTACCATTGTTTGATCCAAGAAAACTCTATGAGTTTGATCGTAAATATAATCCTCATAAAATTAAGAAATTAGAACAAGAGCGTTGGCTTAATAGTATGAAACGATCAAATCGTCTTACCTATATTACGAGTTTTGAGGAAAGCTGTACTGAATGTCAAACTGATATTAAAACCGTTTTACAAAATTATGCTGATAAGAATATTGATATTTATTTTGTTAATAGCGGTGGAAATGATGAAAAAATTCGCCAATTTGCTGTTAAGCATAATATTCCATTGAGAAAAGTACAAAGTAATCAAATATCGTTAAACCACGATAAAAACGATATTTTTAAACGTAAAGCTCATAACAAAATACCAACCTTGTTGAAGGTGTCATACAGTGGCGACAGATAAAAAAACAAACCAATAGGATACGTTATGAACAAAATGCAAAAAATATTCTGCTTTTTACCGCTTATATTGGGTATTGCTAATGCTGAATTACACGTAATAGCTGATAAAGGAGGTGAAAGTGCTATGAGGTTTTATGAGTTTTTAAAACCTGTTGATAAACCAAATAGCACTACTCCTAATGCTATTCCTGCACGAATTACAGAAGAAGATATGCTTCCTGTCAAAACGCATTTAATGAAAGTGTGCAGACAAAACGATCAAATACACAATATCCCAACTATCATTAAACCTATTGCATTAGTTGGAAATGATGAAGTTTCAAAACTATGGCTGAAAACATTTTCAAAACAGCTTCAAGATCGTGATGCAATTGGACTTGTGGTAAGTGTTAATAGTATTGCTGAAATGCAGGAAATTAGAAAATTAGTGCCTAATATACATTTTTTGCCAATATCATCTGATGATATAGCAAAAACACTAGGAATTAAGTGTTATCCAGTAATTATTGAACAAGGGAAAATAACTCAAAACCCTAAATAAATTAAAGTAATGGCACTTTATAAAAAGATTTTTTAAATATTTTTATAAAGGGTCTAACAACGAAACGAAGTGAAGGCGATAGAAAATTATGAGTAATAATAATTATTTAGTTGAAGGATTATTAAGACCTCCTGTAGAGTTTTATACAACTGCAGTTTGTATCATTATGGCTGTAGTATGTTTTTATGTACCTTGGGCTGTTGCGTTACGCCCATCAGTAGCTTACAGCATTGCTATTGCTTTTTTAGTGCTTGCTAGTATTCGTTTTTATCAGGGATATAAACTTGTTCGTTATCATCGTAACTTAAAACGCCTTAAAAAATTTGAAATGGGATCAAAAACTATTCCTGTTGGAAATAAATTTTTATTTCTTGGTAAAGGATTTAGATGGCAACCAAAACACACTCAACGACTACACGATTGCTTTAGTGCTACTGGTGAGAAATATATATTTCCTAACAAATTATTTAGTGCCGCTAGAGAGTTTGAAAAGAACCATCAATATAGTTTTATTACAAAATTAACATCAAAAGATACCGCTTTAAATCCATTTCGTCCTTATCCTCCTGTTGGTGGTATTCCTGCTATACACGGTATTGAGCTTAATGAAGTAAATGTAACTATTCCTCTTGATGCTCGTGTCGGTCATACTATGGTATTAGGCACTACTCGTGTTGGTAAAACTCGTCTTGCAGAGATTTTAGTAACGCAAGATATTTTACGAGGCAAAACTCCAGAAGAGCGAGAGGTTGTTATCTTTTTCGATCCTAAAGGTGATGCTGATATTTTAAAAAGAATGTATGCAGAAGCTAAACGAGCTGGTCGAGAAAATGAGTTTTATTGTTTTCATTTAGGTTATCCTGAAACTAGTGCTAGATATAATGCTATAGGTCGTTTTAATAAAATAACTGAGGTTGCAGGTCGAATTTCAGGTCAATTATCAGGAGATGGCAATAGTGCTGCATTTAAAGAGTTTGCTTGGCGATTTGTTAATATTATTTCACGTGCGTTAGTTGAACTTGGACAACGCCCAAATTATCAGCTTATTGCTAAATATGTAAGATCTATTGATGAATTATTTATTGACTATAGTAAATTCTATTTTGAAAAAATGGGGTTGAATGATGATTGGATAAAAGTAGAAGAAGTAGCCCAAAGCATAGATCCTAAAAATGTTTCTTTCGCTATGAGAGGTCGTTCTAATATTGTTGTAGCACTTGATATCTATATTCGAGAAAAGCACATCGATGATAGTGTTCTTGATGGTTTATTAAGTGCTGTTCGTTATGATAAAACTTACTTTGATAAAATTGTAGCCTCTTTATTACCACTATTAGAAAAACTTACATCAGGAAAAGTAGCTGAATTATTAAGCCCTGATTACAATGATTTAAAAGATACTCGCCCAATTTTTGACTGGGAAACAGTGATTAGAAAGCGAGGTATTGTTTATGTAGGACTTGATGCGTTATCAGATTTAACAGTTGCAAGTGCCGTAGGTAATTCAATGTTTGCTGACCTGGTATCTATGGCAGGTCATATTTACAAATTTGGCATCAATGACTCTCTCCCATCTCATATTGCAGATAAGCACGAAAAAATACCTATAAATTTATACTGTGATGAGTTTAATGAATTAATTGGAGATGAGTTTATTCCTCTCGTAAACAAAGGTGGTGGTGCAGGCATTCAAGTTACTGCACTTAGCCAAACAGTAAGCGATATTCTTGCTCGAATTAAAGATAGAGCAAAAGCAGGGCAAATTGTCGGTAACTTTAACCAACTTATAATGCTTCGAGTTAAAGAGCTAGAAACCGCTGAAATTTTAACGAAAAACTTACACGAAGTTTCTATTTTAGAAGTAATGGCAACCAGTGCTACAACTGATAGTAGTGAGGTTGATAGTGAACAACACTTCCAATCAAATACAGGTGATAGGGTTACTGTTAAACAAAAGCCTATGCTTTCACCTGCCGATATTATGAATTTACCAAAAGGACAGGCTTTTGCATTACTTGAAGGCTCACAACTTTGGAAAATAAGAATGCCACTGCCAATAAAAGAAAAAGATGATTGTATGCCAAAAGATTTACAAGAAATTACTGCATCAATGCAAGAGCAATATAGTACCACAGAAAATTGGTGGACTGGAGTACACTCTCAATTTTCACTTAACAATGAAACAGTTGAAGCATTTAAGGAGATAAGTCGCAATGGCTGAACATATCGCTCATAAAAGAGTAAAGCAAGATCCTGGTATTATTGCACAGATAATTAAAGCATTACTTTTATCAATTCTTTGTTCAATTATCGTTGAGTGGTTACTTATTTATTTTTATCGTCCTGAATTTGGAGCAACTTATGCTAAACAAGTGATGATGCAAGAGTTTAATTGGTTTTCAACAGATTTTCAACAATCTTTGTTAATAAGCTCACCTGTAACTACAGTTCAATATTATTTAGCTCTGACAAATGAATGGCTTTTTGTAAAAAGTGGAATCAAATCGTGGTTATCATCAACATCAAAAACAGGCATAAGTTTATGGTTATATAAGCATATAGCTGTATATGTTGAAGCTATGTTGTATGTAATTATGACTTTTATTATTCGTTTGATAATTATTGTACTTACTACACCTCTTTTTATATTAGTAGCATTGGTTGGTTTAACTGATGGATTAGTTCAAAGAGATTTAAGAAAGTTTGGGTTTGGGCGTGAAAGTGCTTTTAAATATCATCACGCAAAAAGAGCAATTACACCTTCATTGCTAATTTTTGCAGTAGTTTATTTAAGTTTACCATTTTCTCTGCATCCTAGTTTTTTATTAGTTCCAAGTGCTTTTTTATTTGGACTTACGATTTATTTGGCAATATTTAACTTCAAAAAATATTTATAACATAATTTATTTAACAACAGGAGATAGGTATGAAAAGAAAACCTTATATAGCAATGATATTACTCATAGCTTCATTACCAATTTTTTCATCATCAGCTAATGCTGGTGAAAGAGAAAATGCTGAAATTGCAGCTGCAATTAAGCAATTACAAGCCGTTAAATCAGCTCTTGAGCGTGCAAAAAAAGCACGAACAACTGAAGATTTTAGGAGATTATATTTTGATTATGAAAATGCTTTTTCTGATATAAAAACAATAGAAAAGGGACTTTTGCAATATCTTAATCCATCTCGAGCTGAAATTAACACAAAAGAAAATCTTTATAACCTTGGAGGTAACTACTTAAAAACTAGGAAGAGAAAATGAACTTAATTTTTAGTATGGTTAGTTACTTGATAACAATGTATCAAGTAAAAATAGGGAATTTACTTATGCTAATAACAGCAGGAGTACACCCAAATAAAGAATATAAGTCGTTACAAAAATTTAGTGAAGGTGGAGCTTGGGAGGCAAGCTATAACTCTTTTGCAAAATTTTATCAAACTAACACATTCATAATATTTGGATTACTGTTAGTTGGAATAGCTTATATTATTTTTAGTGCATATAGAGACTGGCTTACGAATGAACAATTTACTTTAGGTGATTATGCCTTTCTTACATTAAAAGTAGTAATTTTATTTTGTATGGTCGTATATGTATTTGCATAACTATTTTTTATTATTTTAGAAGGAACTAAACTATGAAATTTATTAAAACTTTAAAAAACCTTAAAAACAAAATTACAACGGCATTCTTAATGCTAGTAATAACATCTCAAAATGTACTTGCAAACAGCGATGCTGAAGGTCGTCTTAAAAAGTTAATAGATGCACCATCAAAAGGTAATGGTTCAGGCTTTATGGAAACTTTTAAAAACTATGCTTATGATGCAATTACCCTTATTGGACTTGGTGTATCAGCTATTGCTGTTTATAAAGTTGCAGAAGCAGGACTTACCACTTATTCAGATATTCAAGCTGGTAAGAAAAGTTGGAGTGATTTAGCAATAGTTGTGGTTGTTGGGATTATTCTTATTGTATTAGTAGCTTATCTTGCAACAAAATCTATGGAAATCCTAGGATAAGTAATATTAATGGAAATCACCTTTTTACCAAACCGCCTTAATAAAAAGGCGGTTGTTTACAACTCAATGACCTTTGCTGAAATAGGCATTATTTGTATCCTTTTTGGTTTGGCTGGAAGCATATTTGGATTATTAGTAATGCTTTTCACAGGTCTTGGATTCTATGTTATTTTCATCGGAATGTTTGGCTTTTGTTTTATTGGATTAAAAGTAGGTGGGTCTATTGTTGCAAGCATTAAAAGAGGCAAACCTGATTCTTATTTTGAGCGTTTAGTAGCACTTAAATTTAAACCACAATTATTTGTTACCAAACACCAAAATTGGAGTAAAAAACGAAGTCCTAAAGTTCCTATATATACTCAAAAATCATCTCAAAAGGAGAAAAGCAATGAGTAAATATCGTAATTTATTAGCTGATGGTAATTCTCATATTAAGTCATTACGTATTGCACTTATTTGTGTAACCTTATTGTCAGCATTTTTTGCTTATGGGTGGTACTCTGCCCCTAAAAAATTAACTATTTATAATCCGCCTGATTTACGAAGTGGTTCAACTCGTGCGTGGTGGGAGATTGATCCTGCTAATGTCTATTCATTTGGATTTTATATTTTTCAACAGTTAAACCGTTGGACAAAAGATGGTAAAGATGACTATATCACTAATATTAAACAGCTTTCACCTTATATTACACCATCTTGTGCAAACTATTTAGAGTTAGATTATCAAAACCGCCTTTCAGCTGGTGAGTTAAGAAACCGTATTCGTGGTGTTTATGAAATACCAGGACGAGGCTATAAAAGTAATAGGGTTGATGTTGTTTCAAAAGATAGTTGGCGTGTCGTTCTTGACTTAACTGTTGATGAATATTACTTAAATAATCCTGTGAAACGAACTTTAGTTCGTTATCCTCTTAAGGTTGTTCGTTATGACATCGATCCTGAACTAAATCCTTGGGGACTTGCTTTAGATTGCTACTTTGCAAAACCTTTAGCAATTAAGAGTGGAAATGATAATAAAGGAGAACAATATGAAGTTAAATAATGTATTAAAAGTATTAGTGTCAGCTTGTATTTTTTTAGCTAGTAGTGTTAATGCTGAAGTATTGATGAAATACCAAAAGATACCTTTAAATATAGAGCTTAATACCAAAGATGAAAGAATAATTTTTATTGATAAAACAATGCAAATCGGTATTCCTGGTTCTCTTAATAATAAGTTAAGAGTTCAATCTGTTACAGGTGCAATATATCTTAAAGCACTTACTGATTTTAATACTACTCGTTTACAACTGCGAGATATAGAGACAGGTGAAATTATGCTTGTTGATGTATCGGCAAAATCAAATCGTAAAAATGTAAGTGAGCATATTCGAGTAACCTTTGATGAAATAAAAAATACTGACAACAAAATACCAGCGGTGAAAAATAATGATATTTTTGTATCAAGAAAGACATCTCAACGTTTACCTGCACCAATTGCTTTAATTCGTTACGCATCACAACATTTGTATGCACCTAAACACGCCATTGAAGCATTAAATGGAGTACATCGTATTTCATTAAACTTACCTAACAATGTTACATCATTATTCCCTAATATTGATGTAACAGTTACTCCGCTAGAAAGTTTTGCATTAAATGGTTATGTAGTAACTTCATTTAAGGTTGAAAATAATAGTTCAACAGCAATTAAACTTTCACCACATCTTTTACAAGGTAATTTTAACTCTATTTCGTTTCAACATTTAACTTTATCACCTAAAAATACCATTGAAGATAATACGGCATTATATGTAGTTACTCAAGGTAGTATCAACTCGGCATTAGTGGAGAATGAAAATGAGACAAAATAAATTATTAAAAATTATTTTTGTTGTAATAGTTTTAGGAGCTATAGGATTGTTTTTATTTGTTAAGAGTAATAATAAATCTCAAGAAGAAAAAGATCGTGTGAGTAATATTTTTGCTGTTTATGATTTAACAGATGAAGAACAAAAGAAATTAGGCTTTGAAGCTGGTGATACCTTTGAAGATACGCTTAGAACTCTAGTTTCTTCTATGAAAAATATGAGAAATGAGTTAGCAAGTGTAAAAAGCCTAAATGAAAAAATCACAAAAGAAAATGAAATTCTTCTCCGTCTAAAATCACAAGATTCAAGTACTATTCTTGATGAAGAAAGTAAAAATCATTTAGCAGATTTAGAAGAACGCCAACAGAATTTGAAAGATGAAGTTGCAATGCAGATTCAATCTCTTGAAATGCTTATCAATGAAAACTTATCAGCTATTATGAAAAAAACTCAAGTAACAGAAACTAAAAAAGTTGAAATTCCGATAGGAGGTAATGTTAATGATGAACCTATAATCAATAATACTGTTATGTGGGTTCAACCAAATAGCATAAATGATCCTATGGGTGCTAATGCAACTAGTAATACCAATGTTAATGGAGAAACTTCCTTTTTTGATCGAATAGATCAAGAAACAGGGATTGGTGATAGCGTTAAGAAGTTAAAAAGAGAACGTCAAAATAACAAAAGTTATAATGATGGTATTTCAGTATCTGAGCCTAAAACTATTCCTTATTTTACTATTGCTAAAAACTCTACTTTGGTAGGTTCTCGTGCAATGACAGCTCTTATAGGTCGTGTTCCAATTAACGGAACTATAAATGATCCCTTTCCTTTTAAAGCAGTAATTGGACGTGAAAATTTAATAGCTAATGGTATTCAATTACCTGATATTGAAGGAGCTATTATTTCAGGAACAACGAGCGGAGATTGGACATTATCTTGTGTTACAGGACGTGTACAAAGTATTACTTTTGTATTTAAAGATGGAAGAATAACTACCTTACCAAAAGAAAATAATGGAGGTGGTGACAAAGAAGGTGCAATAGGTTGGATTTCAACAGAGCAAGGTGTTCCTTGTATTCACGGTGAGAGAAAATCAAATGCTCTTCAATTCTTATCAAGTTCATTTGCATTAGCAGGCTTAACAGGAGCTGGAGATGCGTTAGCAGAAGCTCAAACAGAAAAATCTAAAGGTGCAGGACTTGTACAAGCAGGTCAAGTAGTTGCTGATAGTATTAGCAAAGTTACAGGTGATATAAGCAAATTTGTATTGGGACGTGCTATTGCAGGTGGAACTAAAGAAGTTTCACAGTGGTTTTCTCAACGATATGGACAAACTTTTGATGCGATTTATGTTGCACCAAATAAGCCTATTGCAATTAACATCACGCAAGAATTACGCATTGATTATGAAACAGATGCTCGCAAGGTAAACTACTTTAACCAAGATAATATCAATCAATTAGATTAAGGATAATAAAATGAAATTAGTTAATGCCAAAACCTACCATCTATTAGTACTAGCAATAGTACCTTTATTAGCAGGTTGTTTAAGTAGTGGTAAAAAATTACTTAATGATCCAACTGCTCCTAAAATGTCAGCTGTTTTTACAGGTTCTGTATCTAATACAATACCTCAAAAAAGCAAAAAACCTTTATCAAATAGATTAAGTTTCGATACAAGTGAATATTTTAGAACTCATACCAATGAGACAGAAAATCTTTTTAAAAGATTGCCTAATCCTGATTTAGTAGTATTTGTTTTTCCACACTTTACAAGCTCAAGTGAAAAAGTTCCGATACCTGGTTATTCAACCGTTATTCCAATGTATGGAAAAATACACTATGCAATGCCAGGAGATAGAACAAAAATTTATTAGTCTGTCATACAGTGGCGACAGCTAAAAAGGAAACAATATGACTAGAGAAGTTGCAAAAAACAAAGAAAATATAACCACTCATAACATAGAGACGGTTAAGAGAACGGGAGCTTACACCACAAAAGAATACAACCAACAATTTGTTTTGCAAGATAGTTTTGTAGATAAATTGCCGTGGGTTGAGTTTTTAGATGATAAAAAGATTATGCTATTAGAAGATAGTAAATCAATAGGAGCTATCTTTGAGCTTACTACCGTTGGAACAGAAGGAAGAACAGCTACATATTTAGAAGAAATTCGTGATCAGGTAACTAATGCCCTTCAAGATAGTTTTTTAGAAAAAGATACTAATCCATATGTAGTACAATTTTATTGTCAAGATGATGACGATGGCGGTGATTATGCAAAACATTTAGAGCATTATATCAATGAGCGAGTTGAGCCTAATGAGTTTAGTGAAGAATGGCTTCGCATTATGAAAAAGCATTTTAAAGATATTGCAAAGCCAAGTGGTCTTTTTGAAGATAAAAATGTTACAGGTTCAATATGGCGTGGTCAAGTTCGTAAAACAAGAATGGTTATTTATCGTTATGTTGCAGGTAGTGGTAAACAAAGCGAAGACTTTAACACAACCATTGAAGAAATGGAAACTACCATTGAAAATGTTATTAATGCTCTTTTTAGTGCAGGAGTATTGGTAAAACAGCTAAATGGAGAACAGATCCATTCTTGGTTGGTTCGTTGGTTTAATCCAAATCCTGATATATTTGATGATGCTGATGAGTTTTATAAAACATTATCATATGTTCCTCAAAAAGCAAAAGATAATGAATTACCACTACTTTTTAATGACTTTAGTGAAAACCTTTTTGTTAAAGGCGTAAGAAGTGATAAAGGACGATGGTATTTTGATGAAAAGCCTCACTCTATTGTAATGGTAGATAGTTTAAGAAGAAGTCCAAAGGCAGGTCAAATAACAGGTGAAATGCCTCGAGGTAATAATATCAACGCTCTTTTTGATTTAATGCCAAAAGATACCAAAATGGTATTAACCATAGTGGTATATCCTCAAGATAAATTTGAAAACCATTTAACACAAGTTTATAACAGTGCGATCGGCGAAAATACTGAAAGTGTTTACACCAAAGAAGACTGCGTTAAAGTTGGAGAATATTTAAAAGATGGACACAAACTTTACCTATCATCATTAGGATTTTTCTTACGAGGTGATGATGATAGAGATTTAACCTCCAAAGAGCGTAGGGTAAGAACTATTTTACAATCAGCAGGATTAGTGTGTGTGCAAGAAAACTGTGAGGTTGCACCGCTTTCAACCTATCTTAGATGGTTACCAATGAACTTTAATCCAAATGATGATACCAAACGCCTTTATACCAAATTTAATTTTGTGCAACATATTACCAATTTATTGCCAATCTTTGGACGCTCTCAAGGAACAGGTAATCCTGGTATGACATATTTTAATCGTGGCGGTGCTTCTCTTGATTTCGATCCACTCAACAAAAATGATCGAGCAAAAGCGGCTCATATGTTATTACTCGGTCCGACAGGTGCAGGAAAATCAGCAACACTTAACGCTAAAATAGCTCAGCTTATGGCAACCTATCGCCCTCGTCTTTTCATTATTGAAGCTGGAAACTCTTTTGGTTTAATTTCTGAATATGCTAAACGTTATGGATTAACCGTTAATCGCGTGCAATTAAAACCAGGAAGTGGTGCAACACTTCCAATGTTTAGAGACGCAGATAAAATCAATTTTGATGATGAAGTTCATATTCCAACTGTAAATGCAGACGAGAAAATCAACGATGATATTGATGAAGATTTAGAAGACGATCAGCGTGATATTTTAGGTGAAATGGAGATGATTGCTCGTCTAATGATTACAGGTGGCAAAATTAGCGAAGATGAACGAATGACACGTGCTGATGAAGCGGTTATTCGTAAAGCTATTGTTATGTCTGCTAAAAAGTGTAAAGAGATGGGAAAAATTACGCTAACTGAAGATATTAGAGATGCTTTTTTTGAAATAAGTAATGATGAAAATTTACCTAAATCTCGCCGATTAAGAGCCTATGAAATGGGTGAAAGTATAGGGCTGTTTTGTCAAAAAGGATCTTTTGATGCAGAGCTTTTTAATAGTGCTGGAGAGATTTGGGAAGATGCAGATATTACTTTGGTTGATTTAGCTACTCTTGCTAGAGAAGGCTATGAAGTGCAACTAGCTATTGCTTATATTTCTCTTATTAACCATATCAACTCACTTGGTGAAAAACATCAATTTTCAGGTCGTCCTATCGTTAATATTACTGATGAGGCTCATATTATTACCGTAAATCCAATGCTTGCAAAATTTTTAGCAAAAGCTGGAAAAATGTGGCGAAAACTTGGTATTTGGCTATGGCTTGCAACACAAAACTTGGCAGACTTTCCTGATACTGCGAAAAAACTTTTATCAATGATGGAATGGTGGGAGCTACTTTGTCTTGACAAAGCTGAAGCTGAGGAAGTTGCTCGATTTAAAGATTTGAATGAAGAGCAGAAGAATTTAGTGCTTTCAGCTCGTAAAGAAAACCGTAAATATACAGAAGGTGTTGTACTATCAACTAAAAATGAAATGTTATTTAGGGTTGTTCCCCCATCTATTTATCTAGCAATGGCAATGACAGAGCCAGAAGAAAAAGCAGAGCGTGCAATGCTTATGAGAGAGCATAATATTAGTGAGCTTGATGCTGCTTTAATGGTTGCTAAAAATATTGATAAGGCAAGGGGAATTGTATGCTAACAACAAATCAGATTAACAAAGAACCACACATAAAGAAAAGTGAGTTAAGTCTTTTTTTAATGAGCTTAAAAAAAGCATTAGGAACACTTGGTAATATTTTTGTTGATACTTACCGCTTGGGTAATGATGATTGTATTAAACTAACTCTTAATAGTGAAGATATAAATAACAATGGTTCGAATAAACAGGTTATTTTAGATATTAACTTTCGTAAACATAGTAAAGTGCCATTTATTACGCATTGTGAAAATGATCGCAAAGTATATGCTTTACAGATGAGTTTAACCGACATCGTTGATTTTCAATATCTTATCAATGCCATAAGTCATCATTTTGGTAATAGCGACAATGAAAAAGTTGGGGTGTCATACAGTGGCGACAGTACAAATATTGTTCACTTTTAATATATTGGAGTAATTATGTTTAAATTTCTTAAAAAAATATTCAAAATTTCAATAATAGTAATTTTATTTTTTATTGTTTGTATCATTTTAGGATTATACGCCATTCAAAATAATTTAAGTGCTGGCGAAGTTACACAAATGAGTGAATATTTAGCACAAAATAAAAAATTTTTTTGGTCATTACGTTACACCATTTTTGCTATTTGTGGTTTATTTTGGTATCTAACGTGGCGAAATATCGTTAATTTTGAATTAACAGATGCAAGAAAACCTTATATTCGAATAACGATTGTAATGCTTATTTTCTTTGGTATTTATGAGATTTCATTTTGGATTTAGGAGTAGAAAATGAATGTTTATTTTACAGTAAGCTCATCTCTTGAGTTTTATTTAACGCTATTAGCGTGGCATATGTACGACATCATTTGGTACGTAATTTGGGAAGGAGGAGTTGGTGTAATTCCTTTTGGTTTCTTTGTTATTGGTTCATTCGTGCAAACACGAGAGTATGGATATGATGAAGGAAATAAAGGACGACTTTTTTACAATCTGCTTGAAGTAAAATTTTATACTGCTTTTGCAGTTATGGCTTTTTGTATTGTTCCAATGTACACCATTGAAGCAAAAGAGATGAAAATTTTGCACACTTGCTCAACACAAGATTATGAAAGTGAGAGCAATAAGCCAAGTGAAAATTATAAATCTTTTAAAAGTGATGTTGATGGTCAAGAAGTTAAAGTTCCTTTTTGGTTTGCATTGGTACACACTACCAGTAAAGCACTTAATGCAGGAGCAATAGCTACCATTCCTTGTAAACCTGATATTCGTCAAACAATGTATAAGTTTGAGACATTAAGAATTAACGATGTCCCTTTACAAAAAGAGATGGTTGATTTCACCGAGCAATGTTTTATCCCAGCAAGAAATATGGCTATTGCCGATTATGAAAGAGAAAATGGTAATAACTTTTATAAACTTGATGATACCAGTGAGTATGATTGGTTTGGCGGAAGTGCGTTATTACCATACTATCAAAATAATATGATAGGGGCTGATGGAAAACAAGGCTTTAACAACGGACCTCTACGTTATAAAAACCCAAGCGGACACCCAAGATTTTATGTAAAATCCAACGATATTGGCACCTTAACTGAAAAGCAAATAGGTCAATCAGGTGGCTTTCCAAGTTGTTATGACTGGTGGAGTGGAAAATTAGACTCTGTTGGTGGTCGTGATACGAGCGTTAGTTTAAGACGACATTTGTTAAATGAAGCGAATAAGACGTTATCAGGTAGTGAAAGTTTTTGGAAAACAGCGAGATCGTGGTACAAATGGGAAAGCCAAGAAGAAACAGATAATGGAGTATTAAAACTTTTAACCAGTAAAGAGAAAGTTGAGTTTAAGGATAGATTTAATAGTGTTGATTCTAACTTTAAAGGTGATAATTTATGGGATATATTTTGGAATAGTGGGAAAGGAGCAGCAACATCAGTTGTAGCAGGGATAGCGAATCTTTTCTTAACTCCATTTTTTGAAATAACTAAAACAGCATTGCCAATGCTACAATTTTTAGTTATTGCGGTAGTTATTATAGCAAGTCCATTTGTGATGACATTAGGCTCTTACTCATTTAAAACGGTGATGAATATAACAAGCTTACTCTTTGGTTTGTATATGCTAACATTTTGGTGGGAGTTCGTTTATTATTTAGATAATAATTTGCTTTATGCTTTAAAAGAAAGTACTGAAAATAGAGCTTTAATGCTAGATTTATTTAGTGGAAATAACTTTGTTTTTAATATGGTAATGTTTACTTTATATATTCTTATACCTGGTATTTGGTTAGGAATGATTTCTTTTGCTGGATACCATATATCTCAGGTTGGAGGTGCAATCGTAACTGGAGCTAATTCAGTAAAATCAGATAGTAATAAGGGGCTTTCGACAGCATCATCTGCCTCAAAATTTAAAAAAATGTAAATTGAAACAAACTTACAAAAATAAAAAGCACCCTTTGGGTGCTTTTTAGGTTTAAAATGATTCTATTTAATTTTCTGATTTTTATATTCTTCAAACTCTTTCATAGCTTGGAAATGAGCTTCTTTATGAAATTCTATATATCTTCTACCATTAAATTTTGCTATGGCATTTAGCACTACAAAGATTACAGCAAACCCTATAAAGACAGCTGGAATATTTGCTAACAAATAAAGTTGCTCAAAAGTATCAGATAAAGAAAAAAAACTAAAATGTAAGATAATTAATCCTAAAAAAATAAATGCTAATAGTTTTTTCCCTTTATTTGTTAATTTTAATTTTTTAGTTTTCATAAAATCACCTCTATTTGATTTTCATACTGTCACCACTGTATGACAGTTACTTTTTTATCGCATTCTCTCATTGCTTGTAAATGAGCATTTTTATTTATCTTTATTCTTCATTTCCTTCATTGCTTGCCAAAAGGCTTCTTTTTGTAAATCAACACTTACTTGATATGATGATTTAATAATGAACTTATAAATTAAAGGTAAACCTATTATAGGAACTATAAGCATAGGAAATAAAAAACAAATCATTATTATAAATATCATTAAAAAAATTTTTTGTTTAAAACTAAACTTTTTAAACTTCTTCTCAAAACGATAAAATTGATCCCATAATATATTCATATTATTCTTCCTTTTTTACTTTGATTGATTCATTTAATTTAAACAGTGTAATTATATTAAAATAAATTTTATTAGTTAATCCTAAGGTAAAAATTCCTGCAACTAATCTGAATGTTTTACTATAAACATATGCTACTAAACACCAAGTAACTAATAATTGATGAAAAAAAGCCATACCTAAATTTTGACTTGTAAAAAGGATATTCAATGTAAATAGTATGGCAATACCTAGAAAAATTAATTTTATATTTTTTCTTAAAAATTCATACATAAAAAACTCCTATGTTTAATTTTTAAACTGTCACCACTGTATGACAGTTTTAAATTTTGATAAATAGTTAATGATTGATTTTCTTATTCTGCAATATTATCCAATTCTAAACCAACATCTTTTAGGTTATTCCAGCTATCAATTATAGACATACCATTGCTCATTTCTGCCATTAGTTGAGCTAATTTATATCTATTTTTAGAGTTTTTTACAATACGACTTTCTTGCTCCTCAATAGAGATATCTAACTCAGGAATATCACTATAATCAATCATTTCATCAGGCATATCAGCAACTTTTTGTAGTCTTGCTTTTTGCTCTGCTATAAGTGGGGTGTTTAACACTTCTTTAGCTGTCATTGTTACCATAGTCATAATAATTTATCTATTTTAAACTGTCGCCACTGTATGACAGCTTGAAAATTTATAATTTTGAAATATTTTAATACTGTACTTGCTCTTTTTGAATAGCTATCATCTCACGTAACATATTATTAAAATGTTTTTTAGTTTGAGGTGGCTGTTTTGATAACCAAGACACAATATCATCATCAAATAATGAAGTCTTATTATTTCTAGCATTCTCTTGAGCTTTTTTAATTAAAGGGTGTTTAATTTGTTTTGCATTTTCAATATCAAAACTATCAAAATAATTAACTATATTAAAATCGTTTTCTATATTTTTGTTCATATTTATTCTCCGCTTTTATCGCTGTAATCAACCGAATATTTTCATTTCTCTCAGTCCAAGCAACAACAAGTAATCGTATTTTATTGCTCATTCCGATAGTAATATAACGCTCTTCATTATATCCAAACCTACTGTCTATTGTTGTAAATTCATTTTCATCAAAAAATACTGTACAAGCTTCTTCCATTGTTATTTTATGGTCTTGGTAAACTTTTTTAGCCTTTTCATCATTCCATTCAAATATAAGACCATTATATTCATAAATCATTTATTTTTTAATCCTTTGATTATTTTTTACTGTCGCCACTGTATGACAGTTATCCAAATAATTGAGAATGACTTCCCAATCTTACCAATTTAACAACATCATTCTCAATATAATATATCAATAATAAATCAGGTTGAATATGACATTCTCTAAAAATTGAAAATTTACCCTTTAATGAATGATCACGATATTTTATTGGTAATTTCTTATCATTAATTAAATGATGCAATACATCAATAAGCGGTGCTGATAGCCCAATTTTTTTCAAATCTTTATCAAATGCAGATGTTCTTTCAACTCGCTTCATTCTTTGCCCATTTAAGAAAGTCATCAAAGCTAGAAACAGTTGTATTTGTACTGTTAATAGCATCTTTCATTGCTTGTAACGTTTCCTCATTTGGCACTGGTTCTTCAGCTTTATGAGAAGAACAATAGTCCTTAATAAATTCTCTCATAATAAGGCTAGCACTATAGCCTTCTCGTTGGCAAATGTGTAAAAAATCATTTTTTAAAGAGTGATCAATTTTAAAGTTTATAGTACTTTGATAACTCATTATATATTTCCTCGTAATTACTTTGTAATTACATTGTAATTACCTTTTTTAAAAAATGCAATAGTTTTGATGAAAATATCTTTAATTTGTATAAATATTAGCTGTCACCACTGTATGACAGTTTACAAAAACTATTATTACAAAAAAAATAATTTTGGATCATTTTTCATAATGTCAAGCGATTTTTTTAAAAAATTCTGCTGTATTTGACTAGAGTACAGGAGAATAGGGTTTTTGTGAAATTTTTTTGCTATGTTATGGTGTTCGTTTTTTTAAAGGAATTAATATGAATGCAAAATCTTTATTCAAATATACCGCTTTATTGACAACATTTGTATTTAACCTAGCAAATGCTAGCTCAATGGAGGGGGTTAATATTAAGGTATATACCACAAAAAACTATCCTATTATTGATGCTCATTTAGCTCATAAAGTGTATCGAATGGATATTCAAGAAGATATTCAAAAGCAATTACAAGACTTTATGATAAAAGATGATCCTATCTTTAATAAATTGCAACAAAAAGCTGTAAAACTCCAAAAACAAAGCAATCAATCAAGCAAAAAAGAATTTAATAATACTTTAAAGGAAATGGGGTTGTATTTGCGAAAAAAAATGAATACTCCACAGATGATTGCCAAAATAAAACCACAGCTTGAAAAGAGTGTTAAAGAGCTTACCGAAGGAGTTGTTAATGCCTTTAGACGTGGTATTAAAAAAGTTCCAGCAATGTTGTTTACTGTTGATGGTAAAGAAGCGGTTATTTATGGAGAAACTAATGTTTCTCGTGCAATTGAACTTTTTAATCATAGTAAATTTAAGCAAGAAATTGACCGCTTGCGTAAACAAAAAACATTAACCTATTAGGAGTTATTATTATGAATATAAAAAGATTTCATAGTCAAATATTGTTTTTCATCTTTTTAATATTTGCAGGTAGTATTAAAGCTAATGCCGAAGATAATATTATTGATATTAGTAAATTGATGAACTCAAGCATTAAGGTGTTAAACATTGGAAATACTGAAGATGCTAATAAACAATGGGAAAACAAAGATAGAGATGGATTTCATACAGGTAATTTGGTTATCACAATGGGGGATCAAATTGTTAATGAAGGCTTAGGTTTTGGTAGTTCAGGATTTACTGATGCTAAAAATAGTGAAAACTGTGCTAATTGGCACGTAACAGGTGTTTGTATCTTTGTGAATTTTACGCCAGTTCCTCCTTTTATATATCCAACTCTTAGTCTTAAAATAAGTCACTATAACCCTGAAGCAGTTATCAGTGTTTATAATGCTTACGAAAATTCTCCTTGGAAAGAAGCTCGAAAACTTAACATAAATCCTAATAAATGGCTTTTTACAGCAGTAAAAAAAATAGGGCAAAAAATTAAAGTATTAGGAAATGATGCTAATGCTCCTTTTGTTGCTGGTGAAAATGAGCGAAGCAAAAGAGATATGAAAAAGAAATTTATCACTAACAAGCAAGCTGATGCAATAGGATTTCCTGACTTAATAGGTCAAACTTTTAATTTTGGAAGAGAACAAATGGAGAAAGCAGGTGTTTCTGAATGGATCACTGATTTAGTTGGTATGTTTACAGGATTTCAATGTCCTCAACAAAACACACCTTTTACACCTCATTTTTTAAGTGGAGCTGATTTTTTACTATGGCAAACAGGTGTTTCTGAAATGCTAAAACCTGCCACATATTTACCCTATAATCCACTTGAAGCCTATGCTTTTTCAAAAGATAAATTGAAAAAATTGCACAGAGATATTAGAAATTATTCTAAAAATCCAGCAAAAGAAGACTATTGGGGAAACGTATTTCCAAGAACTGCGTGGGTAGATCAAGTTAATGATTACAAAGCATCTGCAACCGTTGCCCAACGTGTGGCAAATATCATAACACAAACCAAACAACTACACGTATATATACCAATAGGTTTTACATCCAAAACAAATAATAGTAACAACAGAAAAGAAACAAGTTTTTCCGATCTTTCATCTTTAGAAGAAAGTGATGCTTCTTCTTTTGGAACCGAAACATTAGCAAAAGAACATAGTAGTGTTTTTAACGAACTTGATCAAACTGGAGGATTAGATTTTTCTACAGACCAATCAGAAGAAAATGGGAAAAACAAAAAAGAGAAAAAACCTAAAGGGTGGACTATTTATGAACCGCCAACAATGGAAGCAATAGAAGGCAATTATCTTACTCACAAAATGCAACTTATTCACCCTATATGGGAGAAACAGTGCCATACGTTCCCTTATAAAAACGATGATAAAAAAGATGTATTTAATGAGTTTGGAAATAAAATATCAAAAGATGGCAGTTATTCGTGGGTATTATGGAGACCTTACAGTTGCTGTAAAAAAGCAGGACAGTTTAAAGTTTTTAATGTTAATTTTTAGTGTTATAAAGCAAAAGGAAACAATATGAAAAAAATAGTAAAAATAAAAAGAAATCACCAAGCCAAGAGCTTAGCAATATGTTTAATAGCCTCTGTTATAAGTGTAAGCATACAAGCTAATAAACCTCCTTATGAAGGATACAATGTAAATGGTGGATTAGGAGTTGGCATCAGTGGTTCAATACCAGGTATAGGAGATTTTGATGCTAAAGCAAAATTAAACGGTAGTAACTTTACTGGTGAAGCTGATTTAGAATTTCAATCTGAAACACCATTTAAAGGAGTTGTAAATGATGGTTTGTTTTACCGTATTGGTGGAGCAACGTTAATTCACCGTCCAGCATCACTTTTTAGCCCCAATCAAACACTTTTTGAGTTAAACGGTAGTTTAGATTTAGGTCTTCATTGTGGTAACTATGATATTGATGCTGTTATTGCTGGAGATATGAGCTTCAAAGAATTTTTTGAAAAACCTTTTAAAGATGCTTGGAACAATATAAAAACACAGTTTAAAAGATTACCAGGTCAAATTAAAAAATCTATTTCAAAAACAGTAAATAGATTTCTTAGTTCAATAACAAGAGCCGCAGTAGCCACTCCTGGACTAATTTTAAAACGAGTTAATCCAGCACTTTATGAGATTATTTCAGGAAGAATGTTTGAGCTAAAAATGGAATTTGATGATAGCTTACTTTCTTGTGAAAATATGTCAAAAACAATGGCAAACTTTGCTCTTGATGGTATCAATGCCGCTGCTAATAGAGAGGAATATAAAGAAATTGTAAAAGCTAACACTAATCCACAAGGAGCAAGAGAAGTTGAAACAGAACGTAGTGAGCAAAAAGTAAATGGAGGTATAACTACTTTTGGAGGAAAAAAACGAGGTGGAGAAAACCAAGAGCCAATTTTCTTTACCTATGATATAGCAAAAGCAGGTCTTAATGCTCAATTAGGGCGTAATTTTGGAGATGAAACTAAAGTTAATAGCTCAACTTGTAAAAGTGCTGAAATTTGTAGAGCCTTTGAAAATTCAGACAATTTTCTTGATTGGATAACTGACGTATTAGGTGATAGACCTATGCAAACTTGTCAAGGAAATCAAAACTACAAAAACAGTAGCGACTGGACATTCTGTGCTAATAAAAAACGTAAAGACAAAGCTCAGCTTAAAGCTCCAAAAGGACTTGCTTATATGTTTGAGCAAGAGGCTTTAAAGGTGAGTAAAAACCTTGAGAAAGCATTAAGTGCTTCAGTAATTACTAAAGAAATGCTAAAAAGTGTTTCAGCTGATGATTTACAAATCACACGTGGTATTATTGAAAAGTTAAAAGGTAGTGAGAATGTTGTTATGTTAGGATCACGATTAGCTCAAGAGGTTGGTATAATGAGAACACTTAAAAAGGCTCGTTTAGCACGAAGAGCAATTATTGCAGGAATGAACGATCCTCACACCAAAGATGAAGAGGCTCATAGTAAGTTAGGTAAAGAACTACTTAATCTACTTGATGAAGAAATTAAGCAAGTTAAAATTGAGCTTGAAATTCAAAAATTAGTGATAGGTAATACTCAACAAGCGATTATTAGTGATTATCACCAACGAAATTCTCAATATAATAACTTTGAAGGAAAAAAACCTAGTTCAGTTGATAGTTTTATCAATATTAACAAGGAACCAAAACCATAAATTATGTTATTTTTAGCCTAATACAACGCCTGTTAAACAGGCGTTTATTTTACTGTCATACAGTGGCGACAGCTAATAATCAAACAAAATGAACTAATTTTGTAAAAAAAGGAAGGATAAATGCTCTCATTTTTAAAAAAGAAAAACAAACAAATCGAACCTGTAAAAACAGATAGCAATCAAATAAATAGCAATTTTTTACAACTGCAAACAGGTCAAGCTCTACTTTCAACAGAAGAAAGAAAATATAAAATTAATATAATAAAAAGAAATATTTCAGTTAATGAGCATCAATTTAATATATTGTATATGAGCGTATTTGAACACTTTGCAACCTTTTGCCAAAATTTACCAAAAAATGATGTAAACACACCGCTATATCATCGTTATGGTGGTCTTATTGATTATAGCCTTGATTTATTATCAGCAGTATCCAAACTTAAGCAAAACTATCAATTACCAATAGGAGCAACAAGTGAAAGACAATCTAATGAGCGTGGAGTATGGGATTGCGTTCTTATGTATGCAACAGTATTACACTGCACCTCATTTTTATTTGACTTTGAAATTATACTAGAAAATAATCAAAAATGGCATTTATGGCAAGGTTCAATAAGTAAACCTTACCAATTTAGAATTTTAGAAAATTTACAGAGTAATCGTCATATTCAATCATCACTTATAGTAAATCAAATTATCAGCGAGCAATCTCTATTATGGCTAGCTCAATATCAAAATGCACTTGAAAGTTTATTAAGTGTTTACTCCCAATCAAATAATATTATTTTGGAGATTATTCGTAAAGCTAATACTTTTGTTTTAGGAGAAAAGGATATTATCACTGATTCTCAAAATGTAGAACCAAAGAATAATATCACAAGGGCTGATGAAGTAATAGCTACTGATAATATTGATACTCAAGAAATTGCTATTCAAGAAGAAATTGATAATCATAATATTGAGATAGAAGAATCATTTGAAGAGCTTGTTACTAATAATGATAGTATTGATGAAAATGACTTTGAAATTATAGCAAATGAGACAAAAGAAGAAAGTAATGTAAATAATACGAAGTTAATGAAAGCATTAGATGAGTTATAAAATACTTTTTTAGAGTAAAATAGTATTTTTTTTACTTACAGGAGTTTTTATGACAATTGATAAATTATTACTAAAATTTTTTTCTATAATCATTTTAGAGATGGAACCAAACACGCCTATCAAAAAGCTGTAAATCAGTATGTTAAATTTTTCCCTAACCAAGATTTAGAAACTTTAACTATTGAAAGTGTCATACAGTGGCGACAGATAGTCTTAATGAAAGTTAAACCTAATACGTGGAATAACTATATAAGACATTTACGAAGTTTATACTATTTTGGCATTAGGTTTGGATTTATTCACAATCATTGTAATCCTTTTTGTAAGACACTGGTTAGACCTAATAAAGGAGTTAGCAAAAGATTAACATATTTAGAATTAATAGCAATTGATAACGTAATGAAAAGGAATAAAAAATTACCTAATTATCTTAAACCTGCTTGGTTTTCACGTGTGTTGATTTATACTCTTAAATATACAGGAATAAGAGCAAGAAGTTTGTTAAATTTAACGTTAGAAAATTTAGATTTGGTTAATGAAACTATTGAAATAAAATCAGATTATAGTAAAAATCATACCTATCAAAATATCCCTATTCCTAAAAAAATATTACCATACCTAAAAAGGCTACATAAAGAGCATAAAAAAATTAAAAGTATTCCAAGTGAGCAACTATTCAATATAAATTTATTTGCTAAAATGAATAAGGAAAAGCCTAGAATGACAAGTGAGCAATTATCTTATTTTTTTAGGAAATTATCACATTTAACCAATGTAACTATATCACCGCATAGATTTAGACATACATTAGCAACTGAATTAATGAAAGATCCTCGCAATATTTATATTGTTAAACAGTTATTAGGTCATAGTGATATAAAGACTACTATCCAATATATAGAATATGATACATCATTAGTGAGAAGCTCTATTGATAATATAGATTTTTAATTGATTTTTAAATTAAACATTGATAGTATAAAAACAAGATAAATGCTATTATTTATCTTGTTTAATTTTCTTTTTTAATCAATGATATTCACCCTAAATATACAAACCACATATATAAAAAATTTTTAATGATGAATAACTTAACTGAAACTGATATAGATAAAAAAAGTCTTGAAAAAGCTGTTGCTTTATTTGAAAGTGGCAAAATTAACACCTTTGAAGTAGGCTCAGCGAAAGGATTATGTGATATTCATTTTGCACTTTTTGATGGGCTTTATGAATTTGCAGGTTCTGTTCGTCAAGTAGATATCAGTAAAGGCTATACTCGTTTTTGCTCTTGGCTTTATTTAGACAAAGCATTAGAAAGTATTGAAAAAATGCCTCAAAGTAATTTTGATGAAATTGTTGAGAAATATGTTGAAATGAATATGGCTCACCCTTTCAGAGAGGGAAATGGACGCACTACAAGACTTTGGCTTGATTTAATTTTCAAAAAAGAACTTGGTAAGGTTATTAGCTGGTCAATGGTTGATAAAAGAGAGTATTTAATGGCAATGGAACGAAGTCCGTTAAAAGATTTAGAAATTAAAGATGTTCTGAGAAGAGCCTTAACTGATGATTGCGATAATAGGTTAGTTATTTTTAAAGGGCTTGCTCATTCTTATATTATTGAAGGGTTAGATCATAAATACGCTTACGATTATATTGAAAGTTATCTTTCATAAAAAATTATTGTCTGCTCTTTGTTTTGTTCCTTTGTAATCTATAGAGTTTTTTTTACGAAGTACGATAAAAATTTTTATTTAATTTAAAAAATTATTGTTGATTTTTAAATTAAACATTGATATTATAAAAAACAAGGTAAGTATTTGTATTTACCCTGTATTTTATCCCATTTTTAAAGTCATTTGTTTGTAAGGGACTCCTAATCCCCTACACTTTTGGGTGTAGAGGCGAATTGCATTCGCCCATATGAATTATTTTTAGATTATATAGCCGTTCACATCTGTATCAATGTATAAAGTAGCATTATCAACATTGGTGTACATTGTGTAATCTTGTTTATCGATTTGGGCTTGTTGCCACTCGCCTTCACTGTTATCAAGCGATATGGTGCTATTTCTGTTGCTATTGATAAATAATTCGTTATCGCTGTCCGTCATTTCAAGCACATCTTGTACATCAATGGTGAGTTTGTCGCTCGCTGTTGTGTGATCGTAATCTTCGATATCAAAACTACGTGTTGTATTAAATAGCTTGTGTACTTCTACTGAATCTGCGGTAACGGCTTTGCTTGGATCTTTTAGCAAGAATAATTTTGCCTCTGGGTGAGAGTCAAAATGCCATTCGTCATAACCATCTAGCAATGAACTGCTTGCTTTTGAAACGCCTTGTTGATACACACCATTTGGACGCACAAAGTCATTCACTCCATTTCCACGATCTCGA
>PDWI01002741.1_pt1 | contig 26026 bp, 17 predicted proteins | sample 1430891 | NCBI WGS metagenome assembly PDWI01 (sample SAMN01162508, study PRJNA174530) | Oral metagenome, whole genome shotgun sequencing project. | biome: Marine environment; feature: Marine mammal; material: Swab sample of the gingival sulcus; isolation source: swab sample of gingival sulcus...
TCCATATTGGGTTACCATTTTCATCTCTTACCGATTTTTCAATAACAGAAAAAGGAATAGGAAACCATTTTGTATATTCATTACTATTTTCTACATATTGAACGTAAGTTGGGTCAAAATATTTTCCATAACGAATTAAGTCCCTTCTACGAACATTTTCCCAAGCAAATTCACGTCCTCTTTCATCTAAAAGTTTATCTAAAGTAAGTGTTGCTTTGGTATATACTTTCGACGCTCCTCTATCGGCATCATAAGCAAAAGCACGTTTTCTGATACGTTGGAAATCGGCTGAATTAATATCTGAAGTTCCGTTTCCACCTCTTAATATGGCTTCTTCTTTCATATACAAGACATCAGCATATCTGAAAAGCACAAAGTCATTTTCACAAAAATCATATTTCTTCTTTTTATCCGCTTCATATTTTAACAAACGAGCTCCATCTCCCCATTTAGCAGCATCTAACGATTCTACCTCTTTACGAATAATTACAGTGTTGTTATTTTCATCCAATGAAATTTTCTCACCGTTTGCATCATATACAGGACCAAGAAACCAACCCCACTGTTTGGTGTTTTTTGTTCCCATTGTTTCATTTCCAGGTCCTCTAACGTCTGTATCTTCATATCTGTCAATAAAAGTAGGTCTTGCACAGAAGCCATTCCAAGGTTTTTGTAACATTCCCCAAGCCTCTTGAAAATTATAATGCAACGTTAGCATATTAATTCTTAACTTATTTGTCATACCATAACTTTCACGGAAATCAAAATCAACATTTCCATTTTCCACAATTACGAAGATATTTTCTCGGCTACTTTCATTTTTAATTTTGAAATTGGTAAAGAAATCCTCTTCAATCATATAAGAACCTGATTTAATAACTTTATCACACGATTCTATCGCTTTAGTATAAAAATCAGTATTAGCAGTAATTCCTTCTACCGAAACATTGTCAGGAGTACACCCAAATGATTCTGCGTTCAAATATAAACGTGCTAATAAAGCATACGCCATACCTTGAGTTACACGACCATAATAAACAGCACGATTAGACTCATCAACAATCGGTAAATTGGGAGCATTTCTTTCTAAAACGGTTACCAATCTAGACCATACTTCATTCGGTTCCATTAATGGTTTACTCTCTTTTACAAACTCCTCTTGATAAGGAATACGTCCGAAAGAATCAAAAAGCATATAATAATAATAACTTCTCAAGACCTCCAATTCACCAACAAAACTTTTATAAGTTTCATCTGACATATTGGCTTTATTATCTTTTAATGATTTTAATATTTTGTTACACAATACAGCCCCCGAAATGGTTGTATTCCAAATATTTTCAAATGCCTTACCAAAAGCATCCCAATTATGTGTATTAAGATTTTTCCAATATCCACCATCATTCCAGTGATTTCCAGGCATACGAACAGGTACCATACATTCATCGGAAGTTAATGAACTTACTCCCCAATATCCCCAATGGTCGTGTACCCATTTTATATCGGCATACGCTTGCCCCACAAGAAGAGGTATATCTTTCTCATTCTTAAGTAACTCATCCACACTTGGATTTCCATAATTTTTCTCTTCCAATAAAGACTCACAAGAAGCAAACATCCCTAACAAGAGTACTATAATTAGACTATATTTTAAGTTTTTCATACGATTATTTTTTTATGTTGTTTTTCAATTTTATTCTAAAGATTGTCTATTCACGTATTATAACAAAGTAATATTAAATCCTACAATAAAGTTAGATACCGTTGGGTAAAAATCAGGATAATCTATACCCGAGTTCCAAACGCTTGTTGTATTAATTTCAGGGTCTTGACCACTATATTTTGTTAATGTCATTAGGTTTTGTCCTGTAACGTAAAATCTTAAAGACTGAATCATCTTATGATTTTTTAGAGGCACATTATATCCTACTGTAATATTATCCAATTTTAGATAAGAACCATCTTCTAAATAGTAGTCGGAGAAATACCTTTTATTGGTAATTACTCCTTTCTTAGTGTCTTTCATAAAGACATTCAAAGATTGCGAAGCATCCGGTCCATAAGCCCAACGCGTTAAGTTCAATACTTTATTGCCATATACTCCTCTAAAAAAGAGAGTTGCGTCAAAGTTTTTATATTTTATTACGTTATTCCAACCATAAGTAAACAACGGTTGTGCATTTCCTAAAATTTGTTTATCTTTTTCTTTTAATTTTGAACCCGGTTTTGCCACAGGTTCTCCTTTTCTATTTTTACCTTCAAAATACCAAACGCCATTACTTTCAGCATAATTTTTAGTTAAAGTATTACTTCCGTCTTTACGTTGCCAACCTAAAAATTTATACCCATAAAAAGCACCAACAGGATCTCCTTCTATAATAATTTGTGTATTGGTATTCATTAAACCGTTTTCTCCAACTCCACCTGAAGTAGTTACTTTATAATTAAATCCTTTTGCTGGATCAGATAATTTTGTAATATAGTTTCTATTAAAAGATATGGTAGGTGTTGTTATCCAAGTCCAATCTTTTGTTTTTACAGGCACTGCATTTAACACTAACTCTGCTCCATAACTATCCATTTGTCCGGCATTTGCCAATAAAAACGGATGTTGATAAGGAGGAGTAGGAACAGGATAATCCCATAATAAATCTCTTGTCTGACGATAATAAACATCGAAACTACCATACAATCTATCTGACAATAATGAAAAATCAACTCCGGTGTTATATTCATATTTTTTCTCCCACATTAAATCAGGATTGGGGTTTTGTTGTACACTATATGTATTAACCCATTGTCCGTTGTACCAAAAAGTTCCACCTTGTCCAAGTAATGCTTTTGACCTTAAATCACTCGCAAGGTTATTTCCTGTAACACCGAAACCAACTCTCCATTTCAAATCTTTCACCCAATCTACATTGTCCATAAACCCTTCATCACTCATTCTCCATCCTGCACTTACTGCCGGAAACCAACCCCATTTATTATTTTCTCCGAATCGTGAAGAACCTTCTCTACGAATAGAAACGGAAAGTAGATATTTTCCTGCATATTTATAATTGGCTCTGGCAAATAAAGCCGCTAACGAATTAGAGCTTCTATACGAACCAACATTCAAATATTTTTTAGTGGCGTCTCCATTACCTATTTGATAATATTTCACATTATTAGTAGGAAAACCTTTATTGGAAATATTTTCACCATCATAAAAGAAATTTTGATAAGAAAAACCGGCTACAGAAGTTACAGAGTGTTTTCCAAAACTTGTAACATAATCTCCTGTTAATTCAAATAGTTTGTTAACATTAGAATTATTACTCCTTCCTGCTTTCCCTGAACTTCCCTCATCATTTAATACATCATTTGCCCAGTAAGAATAATTATCACCTTCTTCTAAAGCGGCAAAAGCATTCATTTTTAACCCTTTAACTGGTTTAATATTTAATGTTGCTTTAATAGAGCCTCTGAAGTAGTTACCATCTTGATATGACTCTCTCTGATTCATATCTTCTACTGGATTGGTTAATCCTGTTCCTTGTGGTTTGAAATATCCCGAAGGTTGGGTTTTGTCATAAATAGGGAAAGTTGGATTTACGATTGCCGCTTGTTTGAAACTTCCCGTAAAATAATCATTACGATATTTCATATAAGACATATCATACTGTAATTCTAACCAACCGGCTAGTGCTTTCTGACGTGCAGTCAATTTAGCGATTGCTTCTTCTCTATTGGAAACTTTTGCAATACCTTGTGCATCTTTATAGTTAACAGAAGCACGATAATTGAAATTTTTAGATGCTCCTGAAATAGCCAAGTTGTGATTATGTGTTAAAGCAACACTTCTTGTCAATTCAGACATCCAATCGGTATTATATTTTGTTCCTGTTCCGTCATCATATATTGTAGGAGTAATGACTCCACCTGAAATTTTGACTAAATCTCTAAATTCTTGAGGAGTTGCCATTCCGGAACTTCCGGTACGGAAAGAACTTGATAAATAACTTGAATATTCTACTTGAGTTTTGGCTTTATCAGAAAATTCTGCTCCTTTTTTTGTTGTAATAAGGATAACCCCATTGGTACCACGCGTACCATAAATTGCCGCAGCAGAACCATCTTTTAAGACGTCCATAGATTCAATTTCGTCCGGAGAAATATTGTCAATATTATTTACAGGAATTCCGTCAACAATATAAAGAGGAGATGTTCCTGCTCCTTTATCTAAAGTAGAAAAACCCCTAATTTGTATATTATAACCTGTTGATGTAGGGTCACTGGAAGTTTTAATGATATTTACTCCGGCAACTTTACCTTGAACTAATCCTACAGGGTTTGTTTTTACTCCGGCATTAAAATCTTCTGATTTAATAGAGGCAACCGAGCCAGTTACTTCTTTTTTCTTTTGTGAACCGTATCCAATCGCTACAACCTCTTTAAGCATTTGCGTATTTTCTTGTAACGAAACATCAAAAAACGTTTTACCTTTTACCGAAATTTCTTGTGTTTTATAACCAACATAACGAATTAAAATGGTAGCACTTTCAGGTACGTCTAATTTAAACTTTCCGTCAAAATTAGTTGCCACCCCATTGGTTGTTCCCTTTTCGATAACAGAGGCTCCGATTACTGTTTCACCCGTAGTGGCATCTTTAACCACACCTGTTATTGTCTTTTTCTGTGCGTATATCTCTACACTAAAAAGAAATACCAAAACAACGAACATAATAGTTCGTAAATTCAAATAATTGTTTGTGTTCTTCATACGTTTATTTTTTATTGTTTTAATTTTTCAATTAATCATTTTTATTACCCTTCTTTCACATTAATAAAAAAGGTAAAAATCAAATCAAGGCTAACGGTTTAGCAAAATTAGAAAATAGATTATTTTCCACAATCGGTTTTCTTTTGAATTAGAACAAAAACAGAATGCAAACGTTTGCAAAATAAGTGTAAAAAGGTTTTGATTAACAGATAAGGGAGATAAAACATTATTTACTAAATTTGCATTCAAAATAACATTTTCTTTTTGATTTATTAACTTTAATGAGATATGCCGAAACGTAGAGTAACAATAGTGGATATTGCCAAACAATTAAACGTTTCTATTTCAACAGTATCAAGAGCGTTAAAAGACCACCCTGACATTAGTGAAAAAACCATTGCACTTGTAAAAAAGTGTGCCAAAGAGATGAATTATAAGCCGAATTATATGGCGATGAATTTAAGAATGAGTAAAAACAATACCATCGCTATTATTCTTCCTGAAATAATTCATCACTTCTTTTCTTCCATATTATCCGGAGTAGAAGAAATTGCTTACTCCGAAGGATTTAATGTTTTGGTTTTCCAATCAAATGAAAATTTTGAAAAAGAAGTAAAAATAGCAGAAACAATTATCAATTCACGTGTCGCCGGTGTTTTAGCAAGTCTATCCAAAGAATCAGATACCTATGACCATTTTCAACAAATATTGGATAATGATATTCAATTGGTTTTTTATGATAGAATCTGTACCGGAATTATTACGGATAGAGTGGTCGTTGATGATTATGCAGGTGCCTACAAAGCGGTAGAACATCTAATAAAAACAGGAGCCAAACGAATTGCCTTTTATAGTTCTCCTATGCACCTGGAGATTTCCAAAAACAGACGAAACGGCTATCTTGATGCACTAAGAAAAAACAATTTAGAAGTAGATGAATCGCTAATTTACGTTTGTGATACACGAAAAGGAGCTATAGAACTGACTCCTAAAGTTCTCAACAGAGAAAATCCACCTGATTCATTTTTTGCAATCAACGACCATACAGCCTCCGGAATATTAAAAGTTGTCAAAAAAGCAGGTTTAACGGTTCCAAATGACATCTCTATTTGTGGTTTCTCGGGTGGACAAATGGCATTAGCGTGCGACCCAATGCTGACAACCGTAGAACAGCACGGATATGAAGTGGGAAAAACAGCCGCCAAACTAATTATTGACAAAATCAACGGAGAAACACAGGGCCAATATACCAATAGAATTGTAAAAACCGAACTAATGATAAGAGGAACAACCAAACCTCTAAAAGACTAATATTAAATGAAACAGCAAAGCCACGATAAACAGCCTAACAATTTCACAAAACCGAAATTATCATTTTGGCAAATTTGGAATATGAGTTTCGGATTCTTGGGCATTCAGTTTGGATTTGCTTTGCAAAATGCAAATGTAAGTCGTATTTTTGAGAGTTTGGGAGCAAAAATAGACAACATTCCTATTCTTTGGTTAGCTGCCCCAATTACAGGGTTTATTATTCAACCCATTATTGGACATTTAAGCGATAAAACGTGGAACAAACTTGGAAGACGAAAACCGTATTTTCTAACAGGAGCCATATTCGCATCTTTAGCACTCTTTATTATGCCTAATTCTCCTGCCTTGTGGGTCGCAGCAGGTATGCTTTGGGTAATGGACGCCTCTATTAATATTTCAATGGAGCCTTTTAGGGCTTTTGTAGGCGATATGCTACCAACAGAACAGTGTACGTTGGGGTTTTCAATGCAAAGTTTCTTTATAGGAATTGGAGCAGTGGCAGGTTCGGCTTTGCCTTATCTACTAACCAATCTCTTTGGGATTTCTAACATCCCAACTGAAAGTGAGTTAATTCCCGATACTGTAAAATGGTCTTTTTATATAGGAGGAACAGTATTTATTATTTCGGTATTGGTAACCATTTTAACAACCAAAGAATATACACCCAAAGAGTTGGAGCAGTTTAATAATAAACAAGAAAAAAACGTTACTGTAATCCACTCAAAAAGAATATTTTCGACGACTTTGATAAATAATCTAGGGTTGATTTTTGGCATTTTAGGAGTTGCAACAATCTTTCTTATCTATTTTCTAAAATTAGATATACAACTTTATATTTTAAGTGGTATGCTGATTTTAATAGCATTATTATTTTTTATAACCACCTATTTTCAAAAACAAAATCGGAATAATGGATTGGTAGAAATTATGACTGACCTACTCCATATGCCTAAAACAATGGGACAGTTAGCCGTTGTGCAATTTTTTACTTGGTTGGCTCTTTTTGCGATGTGGATTTATTCCACACCTGCCATTACCGAGTTTCACTACGGAACAACCGATAAACATTCGGCACTTTATAACGAAGGAGCCAACTGGGTAGGTGTTCTATTTGGGGCGTACAGTTTATTTGCTGCTATAACTGCCTTTTTACTTCCAATTGTTGCAAAAAAAATAACAAGAAAATATACACACACACTCGCTCTTGTGATAGGAGGAATTGGGTTAATCTCTACTTTTTGGTTTCAGAATCCTAACTTCCTACTAATCAGTATGGCAGGCGTAGGAGTGGCTTGGGCAAGTATTCTTTCTATTCCTTATGCCATACTCACAGGTACGTTACCCACCAACAAAATGGGAACATATATGGGAATATTTAACTTTTTCATCGTGCTACCACAAATTTTGGCTGCTACCATATTGGGAAGTATAACTCGCCATTTATTTAACGGAAAACCAATTTATACACTTGTTTTTGGTGGTGTATGTCTGATTGTTGCAGGAGTTTTAACAACAATTGTTCACGATGTGAGCGACACAAGAAAATAACAATACTATATTATACTATGAAAAAATCAATCAAAATAATCTCGTTTCTACTACTTCTTTTGGGAGTACAAAATAGTTATGCTTTCACTTGTAAAAACAAACTAAACATAAAAGTAGAACCTACTTATTGGTGGGTTGGAATGCAAAATCCAAATCTACAAATTATGTTATATGGAAAAGACATTGCGAAATATAAAGTCTCTATTTCCGAGAATAAGAATGTTGAACTGATAAGCACAGAAAAGACCGATAACCCAAATTATCTGTTTGTTTATGTGAATGTTCTAAAAACAGCCAAAGAAGGATTTTTTACTATTGACTTGAAAAAAGGCTTTTCAAAAAAAGTTGTCAAATATGAATTGAAAAAAAGAGTTCCCAATTCTGCAAAGAGAGAAAGTTTTTCGGAAAAAGACAATGTCTATTTAATTATGCCTGACCGATTCGTGAATGGAAACCTAAAGAATGATTCTATTGTCGGTTATCATCAAGGAGTAGATAGAAAAGACCTAGGCAAAAGACACGGTGGAGATATTGAAGGAATAATTCAAAAAATGCCCTATTTAGCCGATTTAGGAATTACAACATTATGGACTACTCCACTGCTTGAAAACAACGACACACAATACTCTTATCACCATTATGCTTGTACCAATTATTATAAAATTGACCCACGATTAGGGACTAACGACGATTATCTTCGTCTTTCACAAACAGCCAAAAAAAATGGCATCAAACTAATAATCGACATTGTTCCCAATCATTGTGGAGGGAAACATTGGTGGCTTAAAGATATACCGGCAAAAGACTGGTTTAATCAGTGGAAAAAGTACACTTCATCCAACTACAGAATGAATTTATGGACTGATCCATACTCAAGTAAGTCCGATTTACATCGACTTACAAACGGTTGGTTTGCTCCTAATATGCCCGATTTGAACTTAAACAACCCACTTCTTTTTGATTATCTAAAACAAGCCTATATCTACTGGATAGAACGTGCTCAAATATCGGGAGTACGGGTAGATACCTATCCCTATAATGATATTCATACAGCGGCTCGTTTTATTCAATCAATACGAGATGAATACCCTAAAATGAATGTTGTAGGCGAATGTTGGGTTAAAACACCTGCCGAAATAGCCTATTTTCAGAGTGGAAATAATAATAAAGATAAATTTGACTCACGACTTCAAAGTGTAATGGATTTTGTGCTGAAAGACAAACTAACGGAAGCATTTAATGAGAAAGAGGGTTGGGAAACGGGAATGATTAAATTTTATAATCACTTTGCACAAGATTTTGTCTATGCCAACCCCAATTTTATTATGAATTTTGTGGATAATCACGATATTGACAGATATACTACCACAGTCAATAATGACATCAAAAAGTACAAAATGGGATTAGCAATGCTAACAACACTAAGAGGTTACCCACAAATCTATTACGGAACAGAAATGATGCTTGACGGTATTCCCGGAAATTACGAAGGACATCGCTTTGACTTTGTGGGTGGTTGGGAAAATGACCAAAGAAATACCTTTCTTGAAGCAGAAAGAACAGCAACCGAAAAAGAAGTTTTCAACTACCTCAAAACACTTTTAAACTATCGCAAAAAAACAACTGCATTACAAACCGGAAAAATGATGCAATTTCTACCGGAAAATGGTATTTATGTCTTTTTTAGATATGACAAAAACAGTACGGTAATGGTTGTTTGCAACAACAACGAAAAGCCGACAAAGGTTTCTACAGGTCGTTTTAACGAGATGATAAAAGAGAAAAAAACAGCTCTTGAAATCACAACAAACCAAACTATAAACATTGAAAAAGAGATAACAGTACCCGAAAAAACAGTATTTGTATTGGAGTTAAAAAGTTTATAAAGTTGAAAGTGATAAAGTCAAGAAAAAAAGATTTGTTGCTTGTTAATTACCGTATTAAAACAGTTAACTTGCAATCTGTTTATTAAACTTTTTAATAAAAATCGTAAAAGTACTGGTGGTAACTATAACCGCCACAACATCAGAAGTTGGTAATGACAACCAAACGCCATTTAACTGATAAAAACGAGGTAAAATCAATAAAAAAGGAATCAAGAAAAGCATCTGTCTTGTTAAGCTTAACAACATTGATATTTTTGCTTTTCCTATTGACTGAAAAAAATTGCTTATAACAATCTGTGAACCAACTAACGGATAGATAAGCACCGAAATCTTTAAGGCTGTAACAGAGAGTTTCTTCAACTCTTCATCTGTTGTAAATAATCGAATAAGGTATTCCGGAAAGAAGAAACTAAGAACAAATCCCAAAGTAGCAACTATCGTTGCACCCAAGATAGCTTTCTTTAATGTTTCAAACATTCTATCGTAATTTTTAGCACCATAATTATATCCTAATATCGGTTGAGAACCTTGGTTGATACCGATAATGACCATAATAATAAAACTTGTAATTCCGGTTTCAATCCCCAATGCTCCTACTGCCAAATCGCTACCATATTTTATCAACTGCACATTCAACAAAACAACCACAATACTTGCTGAAATTTGCATAGCAAAAGGAGAAACACCAATATTAAAAATTGACTTAACAATGTCTTTTTGTAATCGGAAACAATGCTTCTTAAAACGAATCATTCGATTTTTCCCCATAAAGTGATACAACACCCACAAAGAAGAGATAAAGTAAGAAACAACCGTAGCATAAGCAACTCCCTTTATTCCCCAATCGAAAACGAAAAGGAATAAAGCATCTAAACCTATGTTTATCAAGGAACTAATTAGCATCGTGTACATCGCTTTCATCGGAAAACCACTTGCACGCATAATATTATTAAAGTTGAAGGTAAGAGCCGAAAAAATAGACCCCGGTAAAATAATACGCATATACTCCACAGCATAATTCAATGTATTTTCACTTCCTCCAAATAGCAAAAGTATCTTTTTTAAGAAAATTAATGAAATTGTAATAACAAAAGTGGAAACAATAAGCGTTAAAGTAAAGGCATTTCCTAATATTTTTTCTGCTTTTTTAATATCATTTTCACCTAAACGAATAGATAGTCGAGCTGCCGAACCAACACCCACCAAAACACTAAAAGCGACCATAACGTTCATAAATGGAAACGTCAAAGCAAGTCCCGAAATCGCAAGTGCTCCTACTCCTAAACCAATAAATATCCTGTCCACAACATTGTACAAAGACATTACCACCATTCCTGTAATGGCAGGTAAAGAGTACTCCCAAAGCAACCTACCTATAGGTGCTGTTTCAAGATTCATTTTCTTATTTTCTTCTGGTTGCTTCACAAAATAAAACTTTAATTGAGTCTGCAAAGGTAACAATAATAAGTTAAAAATAAGGTGGTTAAAATTAAAATTTAGCAAAACAAGGAACTTCTAAAGCTCTTTAGAATTGTTTATTATAAAATTCCTTAATTTATGTACAAATTAAGAGAATTACAACTAACTTTGTCGTGATAAAATTGTCAAAGATTTCCTTTTTTCGTTCAAAGCAATAGAAACAGATGAAAAATTTTAAACAGTACATTTTTCAAGAACTTCATAAACTCTATTCTAAATCTGAATTAGATTATTTAGAAAAGTTAATTTTAGAAGAGATTACCAAAATGCCTTTTTCACAATTTTTCTTACAGAACAAAATCTTAACGGAAAAAGAGAAAGAAAAAAGCATAAAAATCATAAACCGATTAAAACAAAACATTCCAATTCAATATGTTTTGAATAAAGCATATTTTTATAATTTAAGTTTTTATGTTGACTCCAACGTACTTATTCCAAGACCAGAAACGGAAGAATTAGTAGAATGGATTATAGAAGAATATAAAAATAAAGAAATCCCAATTAACATACTTGACATCGGAACAGGGAGTGGTTGCATTTCAATCTGTTTAGCAAAAAGTATATCCAATTCCAATGTATATGCTATCGAAAAGTTCTCTAAAGCATTAGACATTGCTAAAAAAAATGCCCAACTCAACAACACAACAATAAATTTTATTTGTGCTGATATTTTATCTGAAGTAAAATTAAAGGAAAAATTTGACGTGATTGTAAGTAACCCACCCTATATACCCATTATAGAAAAGCAACAAATGGATAATAAAGTTATCAATAACGAGCCGAACACAGCTCTTTTTGTTCCAAATTCTAACCCTATAATCTTCTACGAAAAAATAGCCGACTTTGCTAAGTTCCATTTAAAAGAAAATGGAAAACTATTCTTCGAGATTCATCAAAACTTTGGTAAAGAGGTAAAAGAAATACTAGATAAAAAAGGATTTAGCAATATCGAGTTAAAAAAAGATATTTCAAATAACAACCGTATGATTTCGGCAACAATGACTTCATTTTTTTATCAATAATCACAGATAAAACAACCAAAGAGCACAAAAAACACGTGTAATCTACCATAAAAACCAGCACACTTTATTCTCACGAGGTTAAACCTCTTCTAAAATATTGATAAATTATTGAAGCTCTGTTTTTTCCGACAACATTCTCCAAATCATCAAAGCTAGCATTTTTAATACGTTTTAGACTCTTAAAGTGCTTCAAAAGTTTATTCTGACTAATTTTTCCTATTCCTTTAATATTTTCAAGCTCCGAATCAAGTTGCGTTTTACTTCTTTTATCCCGATGAAAACCAATAGCAAATCGATGAACTTCTTCTTGTATTTGACTCATAAAGTGAAAAACAATATCAGTTGGCTTAACACCAACTGTAACCGGTGGTACTCCATACAAAATCTCACGTGTTTTATGTTTCTCGTTTTTCGCCAAACCAACAATTTCAACATCATTAATATTTAACTCTTTTGACAAAGTTCTTCTTACAGTTTCCATATGTCCTTTTCCACCATCAACAATAATCAAGTCGGGCTTTTCCAACTCTTTATTCCCATACCTTCTTAAAACCACTTCTCTCATCGAGCCATAATCATCAACAGCTCCTATCGTTTTAATATTATATTTGCGATAATCCTTCTTATGTGGTTTTCCATCAAGATAAGTAATCACGACTCCAACATTATTTGTTCCGGAGATATTAGAAATATCAATTGACTCTATACGTCGAGGCAACTTGGAAAGTTTTAACTTCTCCTTAACTTCTTTGAGAAAAATTTCACTCTTTTGTTTTCTTTTTGTTCTTTCTTTGCTCTTTAGTAAATCAACCTTATATTGTTTGGTATTTAACTCTGAAATTTTCAAAATTGCCTTTCGGTCTCCTTTTTTAGGAACAATATATTTTACTCCTTTTATTTTATATTCTAATTCAAACGGAACAACGATTTCTTTAGAACGACTTTTTAATTTCTCCCTTAAATCAGAAATAGCAAAAGACAAGACATCTTCTTTGGTGCTTTCAACACCTTTTTGATACTCGTTAGTCAAAGATTGTATTATCGCACCATTATACACTCGCGTCACATTAACGACTGAAGTTTTATCTGTTTCATCATACGAGAAAACATCCGTCTGCTTTAAGACAGAGTTCGCAACGACTGATTTCGATTTAAAATTCTCAAGATTATCATATTTTTTCTTCAAGAGATAAGCATCTTCATATTTTTGCTTTTTAGATAAAATTTTTATCCGAGCAAGAATAGACTTACTTATTTTATCGGCATCACCTCGTATAATTTGTTTGATTTCTTCTATCTGCCGAAGATACTCAGACTTACTTTGCAACCCAACACAAGGAGCATTACATTTTTTTATGTGATAATCTAAACACTCCTGATACTTGTTTTCTCGAATCGTTTTTTCTGTTAAAGGTAACCGACAAGACCGAACTTGATAATTTTCTCGAACATAACCCAAGATTGTATCAATCGTATAAGAATTACTATAAGGACCAAAGTAAGTCCCTGCCCCCCTAACAACATTCCTCGTCTTAAACACACGCGGAAACTCTTCATTAGTCACGCAGATGCTCGGATAAGTTTTTCCGTCCTTTAATTTTATATTATACTTTGGCTGATGTTTTTTTATTAAATTGTTCTCAAGCAACAAAGCCTGAAACTCATCTTCCACGACAACAAACCTAACATCGAAAACATTCCGAACAAGAATCTTTGTTTTCACACCAACAACACTCTCCGAAAAATAAGATCGGACACGATTTTTTAAATTTTTCGCCTTGCCAACATAAACCACATCACCCCTCTTGTCAAAAAAGAGATAAACACCCGCGGCAGCAGGAATAGACGACATGTTCAAATTATTTTTTTTCACACAAAAAAAGAGAAATTGTTCCACGTGGAACATCATCGACCTATCGCAACAAGAATCATATTTATGTCACTCGGAGAAACCCCCGGTATTCCCCTAGCCTCCTTTATTGTTCTTGGGTTTTGTTTCATTAGCTTCTGTCTCGCCTCTGTCGAAACAGACTGAAGGCTATTGTAATCGATTCGATCTCGAATAATCACATCTTCAAGGCGACTTATCTTATTTGCCACCAAAGATTCTCTCGCAATATACCCCGCATACTTCACCTGTATTTCTGCCGACTCCAAGACGGCTAGATTTACGTTCTTTTCTCGTACTTTTCTTTTCAAAAAACCGTTTTGCTCAATCAAATCAAGCAGGGATATTTGAGGTCTTAATAAAACATCTTTTAATTTACACCCTTGTTTTATCTCCGTAGTTCCTTTTTCAGTCAAGAAAGAGTTAATATCTTTTGGCTTCACAGAAAACTCAGAAAGAAAATCAATGACTTCATTCTCGACACCTTTCTTTTCGAGAAACTCATCATAACGCTCTTGAGTTACTAACCCCGAATCAAATCCCTTCTTGGTCAACCTATCATCAGCATTGTCCTGCCTTAGCAGTATCCGAAACTCAGCTCTAGAAGTAAACATTCGGTAGGGTTCATCAACCCCTTTATTTATTAAATCATCAATCAAAACGCCAATATAAGCCTCATCTCTTTTTAAGACAAAGTCACCATTTCTATTTGTACATTTTAACGCTGCATTTATTCCGGCAATCAAACCCTGACCGGCAGCTTCTTCATACCCCGTAGTTCCATTTATTTGACCGGCGAAATAAAGATTTCTGATTTTTTGCGTCTCCATTGTTGGGTACAATTGCCTAGGGTCAAAAAAATCATATTCGATAGCATACCCCGGACGATAAATCTGTGCATTTTCTAACCCTCTAATAGTGTGGATTGCTTCAATTTGAGTTTTCAATGGCAATGAAGAAGAGAAACCATTAAGATAAAACTCATTCACATTTAAGCCTTCCGGCTCGACAAATAACTGATGAGACATCTTATCTGCAAAAGTGACAATTTTTGTCTCTATACTTGGACAGTAACGTGGACCGATACTCTGGATTTGCCCATTATAAAGAGGCGACTCGTCTAACCCTTCGTTTAGAATCCGATGAGTTTCTTCATTTGTGTGCGTTATCCAACAACTAACTTGGGGCAATTCTCTTTTAACAGAGTTCAAATAAGAGAATTTATGAAAATCGTCATCACCCTTTTGCTCTACCATTTTACCAAAGTCAATTGTTCTTCCATCAATTCTGGCTGGAGTTCCCGTTTTCATTCTATCCGTAGCAAACCCTAATGTCTTCAACTGTTCCGTCAGTCCATAAGAACTTGGTTCCGAAATTCGCCCTCCCTTAAAAATTGTTTTTCCAATATGCATTAGTCCATTCAAAAAAGTTCCAGCGGTAAGAATAACTGATTTAGCTTGTATTTCCAATCCCAGAAGCGTTTTGACTCCGGTAACCTCACTACCATTAAGCAACAATTCCGTTACCGTATCCTGCCAAAGATACAAATTATCCGTATTGGACACGATTTCTGTCCACTCTTTGATAAATGCAATTCTATCACTTTGCACTCTTGGACTCCACATCGCAGGCCCTTTAGAACGATTCAACATGCGAAACTGAATCGCACTTTTGTCTGCAACAATTCCCATTTGTCCTCCCAAAGCATCTATTTCTCTAACAATTTGCCCTTTTGCAATTCCACCAACAGCAGGATTACAGCTCATCTGTGCAATCTTGTTCATATCCATCGTTACCAATAGAGTCTTTGCACCAAGATTTGCCGAAGCGACAGCCGCCTCACAACCGGCATGCCCTGCTCCTATAACTATGACATCGTATTTAAAATCCATTTTACTTATTTTAAAAATGAAAAATCGTGTAGGCTTACCTTATGGAAACCACACGATTTTATATATTATCGATACCGTTTCCTAAATATCTTTTTCTTTAATTAAATATTCAGCAATCTGAACAGCATTAAGTGCCGCACCTTTCTTTATTTGGTCACTAACACTCCAAAAAGTAAGTCCGTTAGGATTAGCAAGATCTTTTCTCACACGCCCAACATGCACCGGGTCTTTACCAGACAAGAATAACGGCATTGGATATTCATTCTTGCTAGGATTATCTATCAAAACAATTCCTTCGGCATTAGCAAAAGCATTTTGAGCTTCCTCCACTCCAATCGGCTTTTCTGTTTCAACCCATATACTTTCAGAATGTGCTCTCAACGTAGGAATTCTCACACACATCGCACTGACTTCAACATCAGAATGCATTATTTTTTTCGTTTCGTGATACATTTTCATCTCCTCTTTGGTGTATCCATTATCCATAAACACATCAATATGAGGAATGACATTGTATGCTAATTGATGAGCAAACTTCTCCACTTTTGGCTCTTTTCCATTAGCAATATCATTATATTGTTGCTCCAGTTCTTGCATCGCTGTAGCACCTGCACCACTTGCTGCCTGATAAGAAGAAACATGCACTCTTTTAATCGGAGAAATATCATTTATTGGTTTTAACCCAACCACCATTTGAATCGTTGTGCAATTTGGATTAGCAATAATATTTCTTGGTCTATTTTTCGAATCTTCTGCATTCACCTCAGGAACCACCAAAGGTATATCATCTTCCATTCTAAACGCACTTGAATTATCTATCATCACAGCCCCAAACTTAGTTATATCCTCAGCAAACTCTTTTGAGGTTGAAGCACCTGCAGAAGTGAATACAATATCAAAGCCCTTAAAATCATCTCCATGTTTTAGCTCCTTAATAATATGCTTTTTTCCATTAAACTCAACTTCTCTACCTGCACTTCGGTGCGAACCAAAAAGTTCTAATTCAGAGAGAGGAAAATTACGTTCTGCCAATACTCTTAAAAACTCTTGTCCAACTGCCCCGCTTGCTCCAACTATTGCTACTTTCATTTTTTGTTTTTTTGTCAATTATTTCTCTAAAAATATAACTAAATTTGTATATTTGTTGTTCATTTACTCTTGCAAAAATAATCTATTTTAACCTAATCTACAATATAAAAGCTATGAAAAAAACAATAATTCTATTATTTATAGCGATTCCCTATCTTCTTTCATCCCAAATTTCAGATGATTTTTCAGATGGTGATTTTACTCAAAACCCCACGTGGATTGGGAACAACAATGATTTCAGGGTCAACGCCGATGGAGAACTTCAAACAAATATCTCCGGAAAGACAGGCAGTTCTTATCTTTCCACAAAAACAGAAATAGCCAATAATGCGACATGGGAATTTACCGTAAAAATAAAAAACAAGACCTCTTCTGCCAACAACATTGTTGTGTATTTAATGTCTGACATGCCTAATCCTCAAAAAGAATTAAACGGATATTATGTTTTAATAGGTGGTACAAAAGACAAAATATCTCTTTACAGACAAAGAAGAACATTGTTAGGTGAGTTTCCAAAAGAGATAATTAAAGGAACAAACAAATGTATTGATTTCAAAAACGTAGAAGTAAACGTAAAAGTCACTCGTTCAACAGAAGGAAAGTTTCAACTATTTCGAAAAATAAAAGGAAAAAACGAAAACTACATTTTAGAAGGAACACAAAAAGATACCGTCATTACAACATCAAAATATTTTAGTCTCGTAGCAAATTATACAAAAACAACAGGCAAAAACTACTTCTTTGATAACATTAAAATAACAGGAGAGATATCAAAAGACACGATACCTCCCAAATGGATTTCTGCAACCATAAACATACAAGACTCTAGTCGTATGGAGTTATTCTTTTCTGAGCCAATAAACATTTCTAAAGCTAGTTTTGATATTGATAATGGAATTGGAAAGCCCACTAAAGTAGAATTAACAGACAACAAAGTATATTTACAGTTTCAACAGAAATTAAAGAAAAACAACCGGTACAATATCACGGTAAAAAACATTATGGATTATGATGGTAATACCTTACAAACAAAAACAAAACAAATCGTCATTCCAGATAAATTAATAAAAGGTGACCTCATTATCAATGAAATTATGTTTAATCCTAAGGAAGGACTTCCTGAATATTTTGAAATCTACAACATTTCAGAAAAAATATTAAACCTAGAAAGCCTCTATTTTGGCACTAATTCTCAAAAAAAGAAAGCTAAGTATAAATTCGCTTACAAACTTCCAAACAATACTTTAATTTTTCCAAAAAAATATATAGCCATTACAAAAGAGAGTAATATTCTTAAAAAAGAGTTTAATGTTTCCGACACAGCTAATATTATTAATGTTACAAAATTTCCGACATTAAGTAATACCGGTACAACGCTCTATATTATCAACAAAAAAGATAGTCTTATTTATGATGAAGTAAGTTACTCTGAGAAGTGGCACCACCCTATTATCAAAAATGCCCAAGGTGTTTCATTAGAAAAAATCAATCCTCTTTTTAATGGAAATGACAAGAACGCTTGGCATTCTGCAAGTTTTAATGTTAATTATGGCACACCGGGCTACAAAAATTCTCAATACGTTGAAAACCCGAAAACAAATAAAAAAGCAGAAACAACCGTCCGAATAGACCCCGAAGTATTTTCTCCCGACAACGACGGAAATGAAGATGTCTGTTTCATTAGATATAAAACAGAAAATATTGGAAACATTGCCAATATTATCATTTTCACCTCAGCAGGAGTAAAAGTAAAACAAATTGCCTCAAACCACCTTTTATCTACCAATGGGTATCTTATATGGGATGGTAAAACAGATAGAAACCAAAATGTAAATCCCGGAATTTACGTTTTATACTTTGAAGTAATAAACATTTCTACAGGAGATAGAGAGGTATATAAAATTCCAATTGTAGTATCAGCAAGATAGCTAGATAAATATAAAAATTAATTAACTTTGCCCTATTCTTCTAATACAACTTCAAGTTATTATTTAACCCACATAAAATAATCAAACCATGAAAAAGCTTTATTTTTTATCACTATTTCTAACACTATTTCTACCGACTATTGGTCAAAACCAATTAACCAATCTTCCGACATTCTACATCAACACATCTGACGGAAAACCGATAGTAGATAAGGAAAATTATGTTAAAGCAAATATAACAATCGTTAGTAATGAAGCCTCTGAGAGTTTTTCAGACTCTGTGAAAATTAGAGGACGTGGAAACTCTACTTGGACAATGCCTAAAAAACCTTATAAACTTAAATTTTATAAGAAAAAGCGATTACTTAACGAAAGTGCTAAAGCGAAAAGTTGGGTTCTATTATCTAACCATGCCGACAAAACATTAATGCGTAACGGTCTTGCTTTCCAAATAAGCAAACTTGTAGGGCTTGAGTTTACCCCCTCTGCTCGTTTTGTAGATGTAGTGCTAAATGGAGAATATTTAGGAAACTATATGATGTCAGACCAAGTACAAGTAAAAAAAGGACGTGTAGAAATAGAGGAACAAGAGCCCGATGATATCACAGAACCAAATATTACAGGAGGTTACCTGTTAGAACTGGACGGATTTGCCTATTCTGAACCTGTCTTTTTTAAAACAAAGAAGGGTATGAGTATTACCATAAAATATCCAAAACACGATGAAATAAATATAGAACAACGGAATTACATCACCAACTATACAAAACAATTCGAAAATATACTCTTTTCATCTAATTTTCAAGACCAGGAAAGTGGATATAGAGCATACATAGACACAACAACGCTTATCAATTGGTATATTGCCTGTGAATTAACGGGCAATTCAGATTCTTTTTGGAGTACATATATTTATAAAAAAAGAAACGACCCTAAATTCTACTTTGGTCCGATGTGGGATTACGATATAGCGTTTAACAATGACTACCGACTTGGAGATGCAACTCGAAAATTAATGCGTGAATATGCTCACGAACCCAAAACCTGGATTAAACGATTTTGGGAAGACCCTTGGTTTCAAAAGGCAGTAAACAAAAGATGGAAAGAGTTGGTTAATAATGGAATAGAGCAACAACTCATTGATTACATAACAAAAACAGCGGTCCTTCTAAATGAATCACAACAAATCAATTATAGTAAATGGCAAACATTAGAAACCGTTGTTTACAGAGAGCAGTTTCTGTTTTCAACTTATGAAGAAGGTGTTGAATACCTAAAATCTTATATCAGCAATAGAGTTGCATTTTTAAATGAAGGATTTGTAAAATCAGACATCGAACCAACGGCAAGCTTTGAATATGAACCTAATGCCTATTATCATATCATAAATAAAAAATCAGGAAATGCTGTTGATGTAAGCACCGATGTTATAGATGAAGGAACAAAATTAATGCTTTGGAAACCCACCAAAGGCAAACTCACTCAACACTGGAAGTTAGAAAAAGATAATAATAATAACTTTATAATAACCAATCGAGTTAGTGAAGAATCGATAAAAGCCATTGGTTTTGCAGGAGCCAATATCGTTACTCATAAAATCGATAATTCAGTCAATTTTAAATGGGAAATTATCTCCACCAACAGTAAAGATTACTTTGGAATTGTTGGTCGTTCTTTTGGGTATGTTTTCAATAATTCTGGAGGCAACTTAGACAATGGCACTCCATTGATTGAGTGGAATAGCGATATAAACAGAAGTGACAACGCCAAATTTACTTTTGTTAAAGTGGGTACCAACGACTTAATAAAACATAAAAGCAGACCGTTAAATGTTAGATACGATGCAAAAAACAGCAATTTACATATCATATCGGACAATATAACAAACAAAAAAGCCACGGTTAAGATTTACACATTAAGTGGAACAGAAACAATCTCTATTAATCAGTTTAATTTAAACTCAAGTATTGATGTTTCAAAACTTTATAATGGAGTTTATATAGTAAAATTGATTATAAACAATGAAGTCTATTCAACAAAGTTTATTAAACAGTAAAAAATGTATCTAATAGGAGAAAAAATATCAGAAAACAATTTTAGAATACTGTATGCTGTTTATGATAACAAAAAGAAAGCTATAGAATTCTTAAATAAAACAAAAGATAGAAAAAAACTATCAATGGAATTATATGATAATTTAGAATATCCATTTTTTCTAATTGAAGAGATTGAAAAGAGTAATAACCAAAGTAATTACAGCGTTATTTCTAAGAAAGAACTGGAAAAGAAAATTGCTTCTATTGATACAGTTAGCTCTGACGATAATCATATATATTTTAACCTATGGAGAATAGATAAAAACTCATTCAATTATTCTTATCCGGGTGAACCTATTCTAACAGGACGCGACTTTCATATTCATTTTACCAATTTTGATTGGAAGGAAATTCAAAACAACGGATTGGAAAGTTATTGGGAAGAAATTAACAAACTCTAAAACAAAAAAAACTTTTGTCAGAAAATAAATGACTATCTTTGTCAATTCAAATTAAAACAAAGAACAAAATGAATAAAGTAAGTTATGCACTCGGAATGACATTGGGTGCCAATTTAAAAGGAAGTGGAGTTTCAAAAGTCAATTTTGAACAAGTAACAAAAGGTCTCAAAGACATTATCGAGGGAAACAATACCGAACTTTCCCAACAAGAAGCACAAGCTGTACTAAATGATTATTTTACTAAACTACAAGCAGAACAGTTTGGAGAAGTAAAAGAAAAAGGTCAAGAGTTTTTAAGAAAAAATGCAGAAAGAGAAGAAGTTTCTGTAACAGAATCGGGATTACAATACGAAATTATCACAAAAGGAGATGGTGCTATTCCAACAGCAACCGATACAGTAAAGGTACACTACCACGGAACATTGATTGATGGAACGGTTTTTGATAGCTCTGTACAACGTAACGACCCTGCATCTTTTGGGGTTACACAAGTGATAAAAGGCTGGGTAGAAGCTCTTCAAATGATGCCTGTTGGTTCTAAATGGAAACTTTATATTCCTTATAACTTGGCATATGGAGCACAAGGTGCAGGACAAACAATTAAACCTTATTCTGCTCTTATTTTTGAAGTGGAACTTTTAGACATCATTAAATAAAATAGAAATGAAAGCAAAATTTATATCATTAATTGCACTTGTTGTTTTCTTGTCCTCTTGTGGAACATTTAAACAAACAACTAAAGCACCTTTACCAATCAACCCATTAACTAATGCAGTGGACTCTATGAGTTACGCTTTAGGAGTAGATATGGGAATGGGAATGGCTAAAAATATGGAGACAATCCCCGGTGGAGTATATAACAAAGAGTTATTGATAAAAGCATTTTCCGAGTCATTAAGAGGAGACTCTACGTTGCTATCAAAACGTGAGGCAAAAGACTATTTTAATAACTATTTTGTAGAAGCTCAAAAAAGAGAAAACGCTAGGATAAAAAAAGAAGGCGAAGATTTTTTAGCTCAAAATAAAACCAAAGAAGGAGTTTTTGAAACAAAATCAGGTTTACAATATCAAATTATTAAGCAAACAGAGGGGAAAAAGCCAAAAGCAACCGATAAAGTAAAAGTACATTATACGGGAAAAACCATTGATGGCAAAGTTTTTGATAGCTCTGTTAAGCGTGGAAAGCCTGCAGAATTCCAACTTAATAAAGTGATAAAAGGTTGGACTGAAGGAGTACAATTAATGCCTGTTGGCTCAAAATTCAAATTCTTTATTCCCTCTAAGTTAGCATACGGAAAAAGAGGAGCAGGAAAAATAATTAAACCCAATTCTATGCTTATTTTTGAGGTGGAACTATTAGATATTATAAAATAAAAAACATATAAAAAGATAAAAAATGAAAAAAACAAAATTAGTAATTGCAACAGCAATTGTTGCTGTATTTGCATTTTCAGCTTGTTCGGGTTACTCTAACAAAGCAAAAGAAGTTACATTAAAAACACAAGAGGATAGTTTGAACTATACACTTGGAGTGTTAAACGGAAGAACTGTTAAATCTGTTTTGGCGAAAGATACAACAGAAGCGGCATTTAATGAGTTTATGACTGCTCTTGACAAAGCATTCAAAAGCAACGATAAAGACGAAAATTATTTACAAGGAAAACAAATTGGCGAAAGATTAAAAGAGAATGAAAAAACAGGATTGTATGGAGATTCTACACTTGTTTTTAATTCAAAAATAGCAAGTAAAGCAATTGTAAGCGTTTTGAAAAATGAAAAAGTGGATATGACAATGGAAGAAGCAACAAACTATATCCAACTTGCAATGGAAAAACAAGGAGAACGCACAAAAGAGCAGTTAGACAGTCTCAATTATGCATTTGGAGTAGCTAACGGTAACGAATTCAAAATGTATATACCTGCATTGTCAAATGATTCTACAGGCAAAAAAATAAAAGAATTTATCAAAGGACTTGAAAAAGGACTTGCTGAAAAGCCAAAAACAAATATCCAGAAATCAGCAACTCAATTTGGTCTTTGGTTAGGTATGCAAAAAGAAAAAGGACTGATGGGTGACTCTACACTCAACATAAACTATGCACTACTTAGACAAGGTGTTGTTAATGCAGTAAAAAATAAGAATGTAGGTATGGATATGGACAAAGCCAACCAATACCTTTCAACAACAATGGAAAAAAGACAAGAAAAAATACTTGAAGTGAAGTTTGCAAAAAGAAAAGCTGAAAACTTGAAGTTTTTAGAAGAAAACAAAACGAAAGAAGGAGTTGTAACAACAGAAAGTGGACTTCAATACAAAGTAATTAAAAAAGGCAAAGGAGCTTTACCTAAATTAACAGATAAAGTAAAAGTGCACTATGTAGGAAAAATTATAGAAGGTTCAGAGTTTGATAGTTCTTTGAAAAGAGGAGAACCGGCTACATTCCGTGTAAATCAAGTTATCAAAGGTTGGACAGAAGGGTTACAATTAATGCCTGTAGGCTCAAAATATATACTTTATGTTCCTGCTAAATTAGGATATAAAGCACAAGGTACACCTACTATTCCTCCATTTTCAACACTTATTTTTGAAGTAGAATTATTAAGTATTGAAAAATAAGTCATTCTTGCTTAAAATTTAATAATATAAGAGTCGGAAGCAATCACAATGCTTTCGACTTTTTTATTTTCGCTTCTATATTTATCAAAAACAGTTAATAATGAATCATATAATATTTTATAAATGAAAAAATATACTCTTGTAATATTTTTAGCGTTATTCTGTAAATACTCATTTACACAAGAGCAAAAAAGTATTTTTAACATTAAGCCTGAAAGCACCAAACAAAAACAAGCTTTGTTTATCGACTTATTTCCTCTAATGGAAGGTGTTTGGGAGGGAAAAATAGGAGGAGGAGTATTGTATGAAAAAAGAATATGTAACTATTTTTCATTAGCAGGAGAAATGAATTTTTATACAGATTTTGATGATGAGACTGCATATTCTTTTATTGGACACAATCGGTTTTACCCATTTCAAACAGAAATAGGAAAATTCTTTGTTAATACAGGATTAGGCTATCGACACAGCACACTTATTAATAGAGATAAGAAAAGTTTTATAAATGACAATATAGAATGTTTGGAGTTTTTTGCTTCAACAGGTTGGAAATTTATAATAGATAAAGGCTTTATTATAGAACCAAGTGTTGGATATAGGCAAAATATCTTTACATTTACCGGTAAAGAAGCACAAAGTGGAGGAATAACATTAAATTTTGGTGTAGGCTGGGCTTTCTGAGCTTATTTGACTACAAAATAGAGTAATAATGCAAAACCTAAAAGAAGAATTAGAAAAACAAATTAAGGAAAAATATAATTAAACCAAAATGAACTAAAATGAAAAAAATATTTGTAATTATTATGCTGATTGGATATAGCCTTTCTGCTTTCTCGCAATATGGGAAACAGATTTTCTCGTTTAATAAATTCAAAGTTTTTAAGTCCGAAAAAAACAAGACTTATACAATTCTTAATAGCAGAAATAGGGCTGTTCTTAAAAATCTGAAATATGTAAATTATGCCGGTTATAGTAATCATTTACAAGTTGTAGATAAAAAAAATCACTTATTTTATTTAAACGACAGCTTAAAAAAAACGAGCACTCCAAAAGAAGAAATGGTTAGTTTTTGTGGAACGGTAGCCTCCTTCAAAAGAAAAATTATAGAAGATAGCAAAAATTATTTTGTTGAATTCACAGAGGATAATTCTGTTTATAATGAAGGAGTTAAAGTTTCAATAGTTGATACGATACCCAAAAAAGATGTCAAAAATATTTATTTTTCAAACAAAAAAAAAGAGATTCATTATGATGAAAACTTTTACCTTCCCACTTACTTAATTTTAGACTTAGGAGATAAAGTAGCTATAAAACAAGGAGATTCAACAAAATATTATGATTCAATAGATTTGTCAACCTCTTTTCCAAAAGTCAAAAGAGATAGTTTGGTGGGTTATTATGGCATAACAGAGGTTAAATATAGAAAGATAGGAAAGTTTGAATATAACCTTGCCAAATTCGAAGACAAAAATGGAAATATCGGATATATCGACCTCCAAGGTAAAGAATACTAAACAAAAACGATTTGATTATCGCTTTTTATGATTAAAACAGCCATATACATTCGAATTTTAGACAATACTGTCTGCCACCATTAAATACATTACTATTTTCTTTCTTCGAAAATAAAATGTTTTTGTACTTTTGCTGTATGAAAAAGAAAATTATACTTAGTGCGTTTGCTATTCTACTTTTAATCGTAGGTTGCAATAAAAAAAGTGAAAAAAACGAAAATAGTTTGAAATTGGGTGTAATGCCTTCAATGGAATATTTGCCGATTGCTGTGGCTCAAAAAACAGGAATTTTTGAAAAAAATGGCGTAACGGTGGAAATTCAAAAGTTCTTTTCGGCAAATGATAGAGATGCTTCGTTACAAAGTGGGAATTTGGACGGAACGATTTTGGATTACACAGGAGCGATGATTCAAAATGCGGCTGGTATTCCTATTTTCTTAACTTCTGGGTGTAACGGAACGTTTCATTTGGTAGGAAATAGCAACAATTTGAACGGTAAAAAAGTGGCAATTTCTCGCAATACAGTCATTGATTATTGCACCGACAAAGCGATAGAATATTTTTATGCTGAAAATGTGGAGCGTGTAGAA
>PDWI01002776.1_pt1 | contig 26012 bp, 20 predicted proteins | sample 1430891 | NCBI WGS metagenome assembly PDWI01 (sample SAMN01162508, study PRJNA174530) | Oral metagenome, whole genome shotgun sequencing project. | biome: Marine environment; feature: Marine mammal; material: Swab sample of the gingival sulcus; isolation source: swab sample of gingival sulcus...
TCTATGAACAAGCCAAGGATAAAGATTAAATAGACTTAAACAAAGATATGAGTCTCTTCCCTAGGAGACTGGAATCTCTTCCGAAAGAGACTAGAGTTTCTTCGGGAACAAACTCTAGTTCGTTCCGCTAAAAACTACAGTTCGTCCCCGAACAAACTGTAGTCCGTTACGGCACAAACTGAAAAGAGAGAGGGTGCGCTTAAGATGTTCGTCTCTATCTCTCCACCAAGCAAGCTCATTGACAAAAGCGAGTAGAGATTAGAACATATAAAAAAGTAAGCGTTAGACCTCAGTCTATCGCTTACTTGGATAATTTAAACTATTTTTGTCCTACAGACCTGTAACACGATATAAGGACTTGACACACAACTTGGGAATAAAAACTATAAATACTTTTCCATTGAATTTATTCAAGTCCAAATTGCGAGAAAGATATCAACTAAAAAATAGGGTTCTATTTGCTTTCACCAATAATAAATGCTGTTCAAAGCGCTATCAAAAGAAAATAGATTAGACAAATTAATATGATTCCTTACATCAAACTAAGGTTAATTACACATACTTTTACGGAGCTAATCTCTCAATCTTCCACACAAAATCTTTACCGTCTTCTTGCTCGGTATAAAGAAACCTATCGTGAAGACGACTATCACGCCCCTGCCAAAACTCAATACGTTTAGGGGTAAATGCCCAACCTCCCCAAGAATTAGGGCGTGGAACTTTGCGTCCAACATAACGCAAACTCTCGGCAGCAAACTTAACCATTATCCATTCTCGAGCAGGAATAGGGTGACTCTGAGGAGAAACCCTCGCTCCAATCCTACTTTTATACGGACGAACATCGAAATAAGCATCACTATCCTCCGGAGCAAGCCTTTCGACAGTTCCCTCAAGATGCACCTGACGCTCTAGTTCGTGCCACAGAAAAGTAATTGCAACATTTGGGTTCTCTGCAATCTGCACGCCCTTACGACTTTCATAGTTACTATAGAAGACAAGCTGTCCCTCTTTGACTTCTTTGAGCAAAACCGTTCTCATACTAGGTTTTCCCTGAGGAGTTGCCGTAGCAACAATCATTGCCGTCGGCTCATTAACCTTGAACGACACGGCCTCTTCAATCCATTTACTTAATAATTCTATCGGGTCGTTTGGTAAATCTTTCCGACTAAGACTATGAGAAGAATACTCACGCCTTATGCCTTGCAAGTTTAAATTTGCCATAGTTTCTTTATTCTTTTGTTAAAGGTTTTGCTCTATCTTCAATAAAATATGGAGATAGGCGAATACTATCATCTCGACTGAATGCCTGACTTTTCATTAGTTTCTGCCAAGAGTTTAGAGGAATACCTCGATTAAGCAAGCGATTTATAACTTTAACTTGTTGCCAGCTTAGATAAGGGTGGCGTGGGATTTCTCCAGCTTTTAGCTCACTTAGCTTATATTGTTTGGGAGCAGTCTTAATAGCAAACCAAGGTTTCAAGGACAAAAATTTATCCCCATCCATACCATAAACTTCTTGCAACTGATAAACAGAGTAATAACCTCCAAGAATTTTCCTTAATGAAAGAATACGATGAGCATAGGATTTACCAATCCCTGGGACACGGATAAGGGTCAGAGAATCGATAGTATTCAAATCCAAGATTTGTTTCTTTCTAAACTTTCGTACCCGTGAATGCTGTAATCTCTTCGGAGGTCCGACATAATTATCAGCCTTAAAGATTGTATCTAATAAAGTTTTAGAGCTATCACGCTCAAGAGTATCATTATTAAGTGTCGCTTGTGCCTGTGGCGAAAACATTAGCAAGACCAAGATGCCAAACGAAAGCAAGAGAAAAATCATTATTAAAACTTTCTCCGTTCGTGAAATGAATGTCGTTCTACCTTTCATTGCCCATTCCTATATTTTCACTAAAAACGTTTCACTTTCTGCTTCATCTTCTCCCAGAAACCTAGCTTTTTCAGAGCAAATATTTCCCTCAGTTCTTCATCAGTCTTGGCTGAAATCTCAATCTGATTAGCGTCAAGCTGACGATAATCCTTTACCATCTTGATGGCATCTTCATAATCAAGCTGTTCGACGCTACCATCATCAAGCATAACAGCTAATGTCCACGCCTGAACCTTACCGTACTCTTCCTCTAGATGACTATGAACAAAACGAACACTTGGCACAATAGGCAAGATAACATCATAACCCGTTCCGATAGTATAAACAGCTAAAAGACCTTCTGCTTGAGCAGTTACTTTATCATTAGCTCGATAGAACTGCTGTTTAGCCACATAAGCAGGACTATGGAAAAGCTGAGCAAGAGCATTATCAAATGCTTGAACCACATCTTCACTATCCCAAATCTCTAATATCATCTCTTTCGAGAGATAAAAATCCCTATCGGTAGCGACTAACATATAGGAGTCTTGCCCCTCATCAAGCATTAAGTTTTTGATGGCCTTAATCCCTGAACGAATATCTGCTTTGTAGTTAATCTTGGACAAATCTTGAACCTCATCGTTGTCCTCATTAAAGATAGTCCCATTTACTTTCTGTGCAAGCTGTGCAACAAAGGCTAAAGCCGTTTCCCAATCTTTGCTTGTTGCCGGAGTATTGACACGAACAGAGAAGAATGGTTCTTCCTCACAAGTAAATTCAAAGCCACGACTTGTAACTAGAGGGACTCCGAGATAAAGGTAATGCTCTCCTACGAGTTCAGCTTGCTCTTCTGACGTTTCATAGTTTACACATTCATATCTATCGTCCATATACTCAAAAAACTGAGCGACACTCATCTCTTGAACATCGTGCAGACTATCGACTTCTTGAGGTTTAATTCTAAAAACTTGGCTCATTGTTCTGTTTGTTTATTGTATTTAATGTTTTCCTTTCTCAACGATACGCTCTATTCTGCCATCTTTCAGCACAACCATACGATCTGCTCGCTGAGCAAGTTCTAGATCGTGCGTAACAATAACAAAACTTTGATTATATCGCTCTCTAAGGTCAAAAAAGACTTGATGTAAGACTTCTTTATTCTCACTATCTAAGCTCCCCGAAGGTTCATCTGCAAAAATCAGCTTTGGCTCATTCATTAAAGCCCGAGCTACGGCGACACGTTGGCATTCCCCCCCAGACATTTCCGAAGGGCGATGCTCTGCTCGCTCTAGGAGTGCTAACTGATTAAGTAATTCCTTAGCTCTCTTCTCCGAAGCCTTCTTGTTCTTGCCTGCAATTAGAGCTGGCAGTATCACATTCTCAAGAGCAGTAAACTCTGGTAATAGCTGATGGCTCTGAAAAACAAAAGCTAGTGATTGGTTACGAAGTTTGGCTGTCGCTTGCTCTTTTAGTCCCTGAACCTCTACCCCATCAATAGAGAGGCTACCCCCTTTATCTGCTTGAGCTAGCGTGCCAAGAATTTGAAGCAAGGTCGTTTTACCAGCTCCACTTGCTCCGACAATAGAGAGGATTTCGCCCTCGTAAACCTCAAGGTCAATCCCCTTTAGCACTTCAAGCGAACCAAAGGTCTTATGAATATTTCTTGCTGTGAGTACGCTCTTACGCTCCATAAACAAATATATATTTGGGTAAAACAGATAAAAATCTAAGACTTTCTCTTAATATTCTGAAGCACATAAGCCGAGAGATGACAACCAAAAATAGCAGGCATATAGGACACCGTACCTGTTGTCGAACGCTTACACTGCTCTCCACTAACTTCTATAATAGCATCATCATCTCTTAGTTCACTAGAGAATACGACAGGAACGCCCTTCTTCACGCCCAACTTTCGCAAACGCTTACGCAAAGCTCTTGCTAGGTTACAATTATAACTTTTGCTAATATCTGCCACTTGAACAGAGCTAGCATCTTGCTTTGCTCCAGCCCCCATTGAGGAGATAATTGGCAGATTACGCTCTACGCTCAGTGCAATGAGGTAAACCTTTGGACTAAGCGAATCAATAGCATCTACGACAAAATCATAGCCTCCGCTATCCAAAAGCTCAATCATATTATCATCCTTGAGAAAGGCTTCAATCACCTCTAGCTCAATAGACGGATTAATATCACGTAGACGCTCAGCCAAGACAGACGCTTTCGTCATTCCGATGGTGCTGTGCAAGGCTATCAATTGTCGGTTTATATTAGAGGCTTGTACCCTATCAGCATCTACAATAGTTAGTTTTCCGACACCAGCACGAGCAAGCATTTCAGCGACATAGCCACCGACACCTCCCAATCCAACGACAAGAACGTGTGCTTCTCTAAACTCAGCTACACGTTCTGCCCCATAAAGTAATTCTGTGCGTTCACACCAATCATTCGCCATTCCTTAGCACTTCATAATTATATAGTTAAAATTAATCATTGCCCAAGACTGAACCTTATGACAACTCCGAACAAAGACTCTCAATTCTCAACTTTTAACTACCTAATCCCCTTTTTATCTAAAGCATTCTGATACAGGCGAGCATTCCTCAAATGATCAGCATATCGTGAAGCGAAATTGTGATGTCCAGAGAAGTCCTCTTTAGCACACATATAAATATATTTATGTTGCTCAGCATTTAGCACATACTCAAGCGTACTTGGCTTGGGCGTATGAATAGGACCTGGAGGAATACCTCCTACCTTATAAGTATTATAGGGAGAGTCTACCTCCAAATGCTTCTTCAAGATGCGACGTAAGCCAAAATCTTTCAGAGCAAACTTCACCGTAGGGTCGCTCTGCAACTTGTAGCCTTTTTTATAGCGATTAAGGTACAAGCCTGCGATACGACTGTATTCATCTTCCTTAGCAGACTCAGCCTCCACAATAGAGGCAAGAGCTACAGCCTCCTGCTTAGTAATGCCCAAGCTATCTAGTTTGGCTAAGCGCTCCTTTGTCCAAAAAGCAGTATAAGACTGATGAAATGTCTTTACCAAATCACGTGGACTAATCGTCCAAAGAACGGCATAACGCCCTTGCAAGAACTCGCCTCTTAGGCTCTCTCTCGTTGCTCCAAGCTCTTTGAGGAAAGCTTTGTTTTGGAAAAGAGCTTTCAGCGAATCTTCTTTCAACCAAAGACTCTGACTAAGGAAATACGTTAGCTCCTCTTCTGTTCTAAGATAACCAAGGTTAAAAATCACAGAGTCTTGCTCAGCAGAAGCGAGCTTCTCAACCATCTGAACGGTTGTCATCTCTGGCTTAATAGCATAACGTCCAAGTTTCAGCTTCCTATTTAGTTTATAGTAGCGTTCGGCATATTTAAGCAGTGTAGGGTAATTCGGAGCAATTTTATGATTAATTTGCTGATGCAACTTATCCATATCTGTCGTATCCGTTACGTAGATATAAACCAGCTCAGTATTACGTCCGACAGGGGACTTATATGCCTTATAAGCTTTATAGCCATAATAAGCACCTACAGCCAAGGCTAACAATACTAATATAAGCATTGCTTTTCCTAGGGGACTTCCTTTTTTCTTCAAACGCCCATAAGCAGGTCTATTAAGACGCTGATAATCTGCTACATTATGTTTTCTCGCCATAAGTCTTTATGTTTCCTTTCTTTTATTTATACAATTTTCTAAGACAAATATAATAATAATCTACAAGATAAAATAGTTTTGTCTTTATACGCTAAAGTAATTCCCCCTCTACAGAGCTTTGCATAATTATTTGTCAAAACCCTCTTTCGTTCGAAATAATGAGCGAAGCCTCTCCCCTTCGTTCGAAGGGGTGGATTGCGAACTTAGTGAGCAAGACGGGGTAGTCGGTAACAACTAGTTTTAAACATTTTAATGTAAGGACTACCCCGTCAGTTCAGTCGCCTTGCTCCTTCACTGCCACCCCTTCAAATGAAGGGGAAAAGCTTTGCACGGGAACTTTGGATAGGTTTTATTCGGTCTTTGAGATGGTCGCCCTCAAGGCAAATAATAGTTGTTCTCTAAAAATTTAATTGCTGAGAGATTATTATGCAAAGCTATAACTAGTTAATAGTTCAGATAACCTTGATTACTAATAGAAGTAAAAGACAAATCAAAAGTTTCAGTATGATTAATGAGCTTTTTATCAAATAGATGAAAATAAGAGATTTCTAACTTAATATACTCTTTCTGTCCTTCAGCATATACTTTCTCCCTAAGGTTAAGAGGATATTTCAGTTTATATTTGGGAGGAAAACTCTTAAAGCCATTTTGAACAATTCCAATACTAGAAAGAGCATAATATCCAACAACATCATAATCTTCTAACACAACAACCTTCACATCACGAGCCACCCCATTTCCAATATTCTCAATTAATAATTCAACACTCTTATGGTCTTCTGAAAATTTTAGATAAGCTATCAAATTAGGACAGCTCAACTCTCTTCGAGTCTTGATACTTTCTTGCCAAAGTAAATAGTTTATCCCCGTGTAAATAATCGTACAAAGAGTTAAAACAAAGCTTAGAATAATACTAGGAGTCATCATTACTATATTTTTATTATTTATACACAAAGATAAGAAAAACAATCAATAAAAAGGTTTATCTTTGCAGAGTGGAATCCACATTTATTTTAATTATATTAAACACTTAATTTATTATGAGAAAAAGAAATTTAAGCTTTAGACCAGAGCTACTTAGAGGGGAGATTACGTATTGCACGCAAGAGCATTGCTCTAGGAAAACGAAGTGCTTACATTACCTAGCCTTTCGGCTCGGCACTTTTCCGTGACCCTCGCAATCAGCAAAAAGGATTGACTTGTCGTGATTATCTGAGCAACGAAGTGCAACGTTTCGGACGAGGCTTTCGTCGAGCCTTAGACCTAATCCCAAAAGGACAAGTCTAGAATTTTAGAAAAGATATAATGACCCTTTTTAATTGTAGACAAACGCAGTTCTACAATTATGTCAATGGACGTAAATGCCTTAGTCCTGCTGAAGAAAAGGAGCTAACGGCTATCTTTGCCAAGTATGGCGTTCAGACAAGGCAGATATGCGACACATATGAGGAAGCTTATAGATTAACTTAGACTATCAAGAGCATCAAGCAAAGAGATGGAAGGCAGTAATAAAAACTGTTTTCCATCTCTTTTTTATTTTTTTGCCTACAAATGCTTATTACACTCCGTGGTGAAAAAGTTTTCACGCCCTTGTGTAATTTATTTCACCCCGTGGTGAAATAAAGAGTTATTCTTAGTCAAAGCGTAAAAACAGCGATAAAGCTAGATAAAGACTCAAAGCTGGGCATTTTTGTTAATCTAAAGCGAAAATTGTATATTTGTCTATAGTTTTTGTCTAAATAAACAAGGTTGCAAATGTTAGGGATTGAAGAAGTAAGAGCATATTATTTAAGATTGCCATACGTATGGGAAGACTTCCCTTTCGGAGATGACATTCTCGTGCTAAAGGTTGGCGTCAAGATGTTTGCTTGCATTCCTCTCGAAAGTGAGCCAGTCTTTAATATTGCCTTAAAATGCGACCCTGAGCGTGCTGAAGATTTACGGAGCCATTATAACGCCGTACGACCAGCCTATCATTTCAATAAGAAGCACTGGAATGGCATTAGCTTTAATGATGATTTGCCCAAAGCAGATATTTTCGAACTAATCAAGCATTCCTACGATTTGGTTTGGGCAAAGATGAGCAAGCGACAGAAACTTGAAGCAGAAAATATTTACAAACAAGCAAAAGAATAAGCCTTATGAAAACAAGTAACATCTTTTTCCTTGACGAAGTAGACAGTACAAATCGCTACCTAAGAGAGTATATCAAAGAGCAACGTCCCGAGAGCCTATTCTGCGTTGTGGCAGAGAACCAGACAGAGGGACGAGGGCAAGTTGGCAATTCTTGGCACTCAACCAAAGGCTACAGCCTTACATTCTCTTTCTATCTCGGCTGTGGAGGTTTAGAGCCTCGCAAGCAATATGTAGTAAGTGAGTTTGCAGCCTATGGACTATACAAGACAATTAAGCGTTATCTGACAGAAGAACAAGCTAAAAATCTCAAAATCAAATGGCCAAATGACATTTATTATGGAGATAAAAAGCTTGCAGGAATGCTCATAGAACATAGCATCACGGGAAGAAAGATAGACCACTCTGTCATAGGCGTTGGCTTAAACCTCAATCAAGAGAGCTTCCCAAGCGAATTGCCCAACCCTATATCTTTGAAGCAAATAACGGGTGAGGACTATACAGCTCAAGAAGTAGTAGCTCGCATAATGAAGCGTTTTGGCTTTATGAAAGAAGACTTTATTATGCAACGCTATGGCACGGTTCACAATGAATATATGGAAGCTCTCTATCGCCGTCGTGGCTTCCACCCTTACAAAGACAAAGATGGCGAATTTTTGGCTCGCATTTACGACGTTCAGCCTAACGGAGAATTAGTTCTAGAGCGAGAGAATGGACAACGAAGTCATTATGACATTAAAGATGTTGAGTTCAAACATTAGACACTGCTCTAGCCTAACAAAGCGAGAGCTTGAAAGCATTAGTAAGCTAACAAAAGCCAAAGAACGTAAAGCTCAAGGCTTGTTCTTGGCTGAGGGGTATAAGCTCGTGCGTGATATGCTCGGTGCTTTTCCCCTAAAAGAACTATTTATCTCGGAAAGCCTTTTCCTAGAGCTAGAAAATAGGCTTTCAGAAGTCCCCAAAAAATTTCTGAAAGCCATTACAGTTTTACCTGATAGTTTCAACTTCTCTCGCCTCTCATCTCAGAAAACACCTCAGCCAGCACTAGCCATTTTTGAGCTACCAGCCTATGACCTAGAGGAAGTCTTTCAAGCAAAAGGCTTAGTCCTTTTCCTAGACGCAGTGCAAGACCCAGGGAACTTAGGCACAATACTCCGAACAGCTGATTGGTTTGGCGTCGAGCATATCGTCTGTGCCGAGGGAACAGCTGATGCCTTCGCCCCAAAAGTAGTCCAAGCAACTATGGGGGCATTATCTAGAGTGAAAGTGCATAGACTAAGCAATGCAACACAATTTCTTGAAGCATTTGACGGCATTAAGCTTGGCACATTCCTTGAGGGAGCAAATATCTATACGAGTGATTTGGGACTAGAACAATCACAGCGACAGCTCCTTATAATGGGCAACGAAGGACAAGGTATTAGTCAAGAGGTTGCTCCTTTCGTCGATAGAAGGCTCACAATACCCACATTCGGCGAAACGACAGGAAGCGAATCCCTTAACGTTGCCATTGCCACAGCAATCTGCCTTTCCGAAATCAAGCGTCGCTAAAACAAAAGACTTGACGAGGCATTACTACTCTTCTAAAGCAAAGAAATGAAAGCTACAGAACTATCGATATTACTAAACCCCAAGGAGGCATATTGTCAGCATAGCGTTGAGGTAGAGCATTACCTAACGGACAGCCGTTCTTTTATCACAGCTGACAAAACAGCCTTCGTCGCCATTAAAACGCCCTCGGGCGATGGACATAAATATATTGAAGCGACGTATCGTTTAGGGATACGTTGCTTCATTGTGGAAACAGAGCTTTCAGCACTAAGGACGCAATACCCCAATGCTTCCTTCCTATCAGTTAAGTCCTCTGTCCGTGCTTTGCAGAGAATTGCAGAGGAGCATCGTAAAAATCTAAAAGACAAGCACATTGTAGGTATCACGGGTAGTAATGGTAAAACCATTGTCAAAGAGTTTCTCAACAGCCTCTTAGCCGAAGATTTAGACATTCGTCGCTCTCCAGCCTCTTACAATTCGCAAATCGGTGTTCCCCTCTCGGTACTAAAACTTAGCGAGGAGATGGACTTAGGGATTATAGAGGCAGGTATCTCTGAACCTAAAACGATGAAAGCTCTAAAAGAAGTAATCAAACCAAATGTCGGCTTACTTACAAGCTTGGGGTCGGCACATATTGAGCAGTTTAGCGACAAAGAAGAACTCTTTGATGAGAAGCTTGAGCTTTTCGAAGACTGTACAAAAATCTTTGCTTGCCTCGACGATGAACAAGTGATCCGTGCTTGCGAACGAAATAATCTAAGTAAGCGTCTGCAGGGTTGGAGCAAGAAAGATAAAACGGCTTTGATTTATATCTCTTCGATAAAGAGAAAAAGCAAACACTCTGAGGCAAACCTTATATGTAAAGACGAAACATATAAGCTAAATATCCCCTTCGTCGATGAAGCCAACATCTCCAATATTTTCCTTTGCCTAAGCTTTATTGCTAGCGAATATCCAGAACTCTTAACTAAAGCTATAGCAAGGGCAACACTACTTGAAGGCGTTGAGATGCGACTAGAGCTAAAAAATAGCTTTTTCGGCAACGTGCTGATTAACGATGCTTACTCGTGCGACCTTGAAGCTCTACGCATAGCTCTGGATTTCCAGCGACGCAGATGTAAGCATAGTGCTATGCCTCCCGTCTTAGTTCTTTCCGACATTGTCCAAACAGGACTCAGGGGTGAGGAGCTATACAGGCAGGTTGCTGATTTGATTAAAACCTTCAACATTCGTCAGCTATTTGCCGTTGGAGAAGAGATTAGTAAGCAGAAGCACCTCTTTGATTCCGTTCAAGCAAGTTTTTACAAAGACACCGACGAGTTAATTAATGCCCCACAGCTCAAAGAAGTCAAAGAGAGTTGTATCCTCATTAAGGGGGCAAGGCGTTTTGCTTTCGAGCGACTCATCCGTTCGCTCTCCCTGATGGAGCATCAAACGACCCTAGAAGTAAACCTATCTGCTATAAGGCATAATCTTAATTATTACAAGGCACTTCTGCCTAATGGACATAAGTTAATCTGTATGATTAAGGCTGATGGTTACGGTTTGGGAGCTTTAGAAATCGCTAGACTTCTAGAAGATACAGCCATTGATTACCTAGCTGTTGCCGTAGCTGATGAGGGTAAACATTTACGTTTGGAGGGGATTAAAAGTCCGATTATCGTGATGAATCCCGAGCTTTCTAGTGCAGAAACGCTTTTCCAGTACGATTTAGAACCCGAAGTTTACAGCCTTGGAATGCTCAGTGGTCTGCTTAGTCAAGCCAAAACTTATGGAAAGAAAGACTACCCTATACATATAAAAGTAGATAGTGGTATGCATCGCTTAGGCTTTGAAGAAGGGGATTTCGATAAACTTATCTCAGTATTAAAAAGCAACGACAGCCTCCGAGTAGCGAGCATTTTCAGTCATCTAGCAGGAGCTGACGAAGAACGCTTAGATAATTATACCGAGCGACAAGCCGAAAGTCTGCAAAGAGCTTATCACAAAATCTCAAAGAACTTAGGCTACACGCCCCTACTGCATTTGCTCAATACTGCAGGGATTGAGCGACACGGCAAGGCTTATGCCTTCGATATGGCTCGCTTAGGACTTGGACTCTACGGCATTAGTCCAATAGAGGGAGGGGGACAGAGCCTCCGTTCGGTGGCAAGGCTCACGACAACAATCCTACAAATCAAAACGCTTGAGCAAGGCGAATGTGTCGGTTATGCCTGCCGAGGAAAGGCAGATAGCAAGCGACGTATCGCAATTATCCCGATTGGTTACGCCGACGGCTTCCCTCGTCGCCTTGGCAATGGCAGATACTCCGTACTACTTCGAGGTCAGCTCTGCCCAACGATTGGCAATATCTGTATGGATACTTGTATGATTGATATCACAAACGTCCCTGAAGCTGTAGAGGGTGATAGACTAACTCTTTTTGGAGAAGAGCCATTAACGATAGAAGCTTTAGCCAATAGTTTAGAAACCATTCCCTATGAAGTCCTAACTTCTCTGAAGCAACGTATTCAGAAAGTCTACCTCCAAGAATAGAGAAAGGACGTCTTTATATAGATTTATTGATGAGTATAAAATATAAACTTTATGAAAACTAAAATCCTATTATTATCACTTACATTAAGCTTATTCGGCTGTAAAATCAAGTGCAACAGAGCCGAGCAGTCCCTAAAGGTTGATGCTCAAAGTATCGTTAAAGCAACTGCTCACACTTCCGAGGTATCCTTAGATTGGAACGGCACTTATCACGGTTTCTCTCTTTCGCCTACTGGTACGAGAATTCTCGTAACACTCAAACTAAATAACGATAAAACTTTTAGCAAAGAAAACTACTACCTAGGAGAGAACTACCATTGCATTACGAGGAAAGGCAAATTTACTTTCTGCAAAAACGGGCAAAAAATCACCCTTAAAGTTAGAGATGGCAAACTCGTTTATTCCCTTGGAGAAAATAAGTTAATCTCATTATCGGAGAAGAAAACAGACGAAAGCTTAGATTTGACTAAGATGTATACGCTCAAAAAGGTCTCAGATGATGAACCCGACTTTAAAGGCAAGTATGTAAAAGGCTTACTTGTCTTTGGACACGAGGTTGCCTCATTTAGCCCTATCAATTCAAGTAAAGTCTACTGGATTTATGACAAAAAAGGCAAACTATACAAACTATACAAGCGTATCTCAGGAGATAACTCTGCTCCTTATCGACCTGTCATTGCCAAACTAATGGTTAAGCATAAAGGGCAAGCAACAGAAGGCTTTGCCGAGCAATATGACGGGGTGCTTGAAACGCTTAAGATTAAATCGGTTAAACCTCTCACTTACGAGAACTATACCCAAGACTAAGCGTCCCAAACTATCAAGCTAAAGCTAAATATTCACTTTTAGCTTATATTTTCTAATGACCTTTATTTCGGTCGCTGAGCCTGTCGAATTGACAAGTTCAGCGACCGAATAGCTTATGAATATTTCCCTCTAAAAAACTAAAGGGGTAGATTATTTTCTTCTAAAACTAGTTTATTTCTTTAATTAAGCCTTCACGAACGTACCAAATGTAAGCAGTTACATCCTTATACCCCATCGCTAGCAAAAGATTTTTATAACCATCTAGTTGCTTTTGGTATTTGTGATGACTTCTATTGCTATATTTACCAAATTTATAGTCTACAATCTCAACCCTATCCTCGACATCATAGATTAGGACTCTGTCAGGTCGTCTTAAGCCTTCAGTTCCCCCCAAGATAGCTCTCTCATTAAGGACTTTAGCTGAGCCATCAAACCAACGTTGATAATCGTCTAAGCTGTGTAACCAATCTGTAATTGCTTTCTTCGTTTTATCAGCCTCACCAAGGACTAATAAACCCTGTGCCACGGCAGAATCTACAGCTTCCTCAATATCATCTAGCGTGATAATATTAGAAAGAATATGATGCATCATATTACCATAGAGGCGAGGATTATCTTCTTCGAAGTAGTCTAAGCCTTGACGTAGAACTGCAATACGTTTATTAATAGCAAAAGAGTCTAACTGCTCAATCTTAATGGAAGAAGTTTTCTCTACATTCTCCCCTCCCTTAGCACAGTTTTGATTATTAATCCCTTGCTCCTCATAACTTTTGTCCTTATCAAAAGTTATATAACCATCTTTATTCTGGGCGAAGTAACTGTTTAGCCAAGAAGAAATCTTTCCAGTCTTATTATCTTGAGGATACCACAGGTGAAGTTCTTTCTTAGCTCTAGTTGTCGCTACATAAAGAAGATTTAGTTCATCTAGAGCTGTACGTATTTGTTCCTCATACATACCCTTGGCAAATAGGCTGTTCTCTAGTTTGGATGAATACCTAATCGGGATTTTTTTTCTATCGGGAATGCCTATCTCCTCAAGGAATGGAGCGTCTTCCCATAAGATATTATTAATAAGTCCAGAACTCTTCGGCGTAAACTCCCAAGAAGCAAAGGGAATTAAAACAACGGGGAAACCTAATCCTTTAGACTTATGTGCTGTCATCAGAATAAGCTTCTGCTCATCTTCAGGTGAAACAATCGTTTGCGTTGCTCCACGCTCTTCATACATCTGTAGAAAGTCTGAAATATTTGCCGTATAGTTCTGCTGAAAACTAAAAGCAAGATCAAGGAACTTAATCTGATAAGCAACCTCACTCTTAGGAATAATATCCTTGTAATTTAGGAAAATTAATTCCAAAGCTTCGTAAAGTCCTCGATATCCAAAAGCTCGTAATTGCTCAAACTCTGGTGCATACTCATCAGCAAAAAGCTTTTCTTTACTTCTTCCCTGATTAAGAGCTTGATAGCTCTCTCTGAGGTGCAACTGACAAAGCTTCGAACTTGGATTAGCAATATAGCGAAGTACACAAATCAGAAATTGAACACTCTGGGCATTCTGCAACTCTAATGCTTCTGAGGAAACGAAATCATAGGACACTTTAGCTTCTGAAGCTTTCCCCTTTTCTTGCTCTATACTCAGAGCCTCGGCAATCAGACCAGCTTCTTTTTTACGTCGAACTAGAATTGCAATATCAGAAGGCTTATATCCCCTCTCTTGTAAGTTAGCAATAGTTGCGATAAAATTAGGAGGGACAGCACTTGGGATAGCATCTTCGTCCTCATTTTGCTCCAATCCTTTATCTAGCTCTTCTTCTTTATAAGGGTAAACAACAACTAGTCCTCCCTCTCCTTTGCGTCCAAGCTCCTGCTTAACTTCAGACTTATCATAATAAACATTGAAAATATCAGGGTCAAGCTCTAGATTTGGGATATTCAACTTCTTTAACTTCTCAGCAAATTCATTGCTAATAGTTTCAGGTAACTTATCGTATAAGTTATTATTAAACTCTATAATTTCTGCTTCACTTCGCCAATTAGCCCCTAAGTTTATTTGCTTAACCTCAGAACCAAAGTCTTGAATAATATCATTCCTTAGAAGAGAACTGTCCGAATTTCGAAAACGATAGATACTTTGCTTAACATCACCAACGACAAGACTCATATTATTATTTGACAGACTCTCCTCAAGCAAAGGTCTAAAGTTCTCATACTGCAGACGAGAAGTATCCTGAAACTCATCAATCATATGATGCAAAATACGAGTTCCTAATTTCTCATAAAGGAAGAAAACTCCGGATTTATCTTTCAGCATTTGATTGATAAGACGCGAGGTATCTTTCAGCAGAATAACATTATCTTCCTTCTGAAGCTCCTTAACCTTCTCATCAACCTTCAAAATAAAGCTATAACTATCGACAAAGTCTAAGATTAGATTTAGACTAAGCAGTTTTCTCTCAAAGCTACCATCCTCTAATAAGGCTTTATAGCCTAACATTTTATCAATAACACCAGAGCTAGATAGTTCACCTGCCCTATCTCGGTAATCCTTCTTGAGCAAGGTTTCATTCTTGATAAGAGCTTTTTCGAAATTACGAGATAATAAGTTTAGCTTCCCACCACCAATTTCTTTCGAAATCTGTAAAAAGTCCCTTTTATACAACTTAATAAATGGAGCAAATCCCCCCGAAGCATTACTACCTAAGGCTCTAAAATCTTCAACATATTGATCAAGAAAACCTAAAGAAATTAAGCTATTGATAATATCATTTGCTATATTTTTAAGCTGAGTAATTAGCCTTTTTCTCTCTTGAAGACAATACTTTTTGTATTTATCTAATTCATCTGGGAGCATTAGTAGTCCCTCTTCTTGGAAAAGCTGAACTTCCTCTTTCCCTAGTTCAGAAACGATTTTTCTTATTTCCTTACGAGGGTCGCTATTTTTACCGTCTTGAACGAGGTTGTGAACCAAGTTTTCAACTAGAAGTTTGATACCACTTTTATCTTTTTCCTTGATATTAGGGTTATCTAAATCCGTTAAAATACCTAGGACTGCTTGCTCAAAAATTTGTTTTGTTTCCACAAGAGGACGAAAGTTCCCCTGCAAACCAAGTTCTCTAGCTAGATTACGCAGAACTTCTTGAAAGAAAGAGTCAATCGTCTTAATGCGAAAACTACTATAGTCTTGAAGAATAGCATTTAAGATTAATTTTGCACGTCTATGAAGTTCTTCATCGGAGCAATGTAGTTCTTTCTTTAATTCCTCAAAGAAAACAGAGGCACTCCCCTCTTTCTCCTCTTGACTAATTAAATAAAGCTCCTCAAGAATACGCCCCTTCATCTCCTCAGTCGCTTTATTTGTAAAAGTCACAGCCTGAATCCCCTTAAAGGCAAGAGGAGTTTTTTCCTTCAAGACTAAGCTCAGAAATTCTTTCGTTAAACTATGCGTCTTTCCCGAACCAGCAGAAGCAGTATAAACTTTAAGTTGAGCCATCAATCTAAAACTATTTAGTAAGCCTCATAACTATCTTTGCTAAGATCTAGTTTTTCATCATCTCGACCTCGGTTTTGATAAGTATTTCTTAAAGGATTACGATTGACCTCCTTATAAGCTTGTCGTGAACGATACATATCTATTGCTTGATAGATTGCCGTACGCAATGAAGCAGGGTCTGCCTTACCTTCACCTGCAATATCATAAGCAGTCCCGTGATCTGGAGATGTGCGAATAATAGACAACCCAAGCGTACAATTAACCCCTTCATTCATATACATAGCCTTAAACGGAGCTAAGCCTTGATCGTGATACATAGCTAAGACAGCATCAAATGTATCAGCCATATCAGTAGAAAAGAAAGCATCAGCAGGATAAGCACCAAAAGCAAGAACTCCTTCCTCTCTAAGAGCTTTAATTGCTGGAAGAATAATTGTATTTTCTTCCGAACCTAATAAACCAGCGTCACCAGCGTGAGGATTTAGAGCAAGCACAGCAATACGAGGTTTGACAATCCTAAAATCTCGTTGTAATCCAGCCTCAAGAGTCTTGACCTTATCTATAATTATTTGCTGATTAAGTTGCTGACTAACCTCTGAGATAGGAATATGCTCTGTAGCCAAAGCTACGCGACAATCCCTAGCAGTCAAGAGCATTAAACTCTTCCCTGACTCCTCTGCCGTCTTTACCTCCAAATACTTGGTGTGTCCCTTATATGGAAAAACACTCTGAGGCATAGTTGCCTTATTGATAGGAGCAGTAACAAGCACTTGAGCCTTACCTTGCTGAACATCCTTGACTGCTCGCTCAAGAGCTAAATAAGCAAGTTTCCCAGCTTCTTCCCTTGGCTTACCAATATCTATCGTAGGTTTTTCCTCTTCACAGTTAATAAGATTTACGACACCATTACGAACAGCTCCAATATGTTCAATAATATGCCACGCAGAAGCTTCAATCTTCAGCTTCTTCTGCCAAAAACGATAGGCCTCAAGAGAACCATAGACAATAGGTGTAAACAGTTCTAAGATTGCAGGCTCTGAAAAGCATTTAAGTAGCAATTCATAATTAATACCATTTATATCACCGTGGCTGATAGCAACCCTTATTCTAAATTTTTCCATTTATTTTATTCTGACCAATAGCTTCTACTGAAACTTGTTTTTAATATATCCTTTGCCTCAAGTTTTTCTCCCGAAGGTCGGAAGGTGTATAAAGCTCCCTCCATTGTACGAAGCAGATTGAGTTTATCCTTATTAGGATTATATACAAAGCCTTCAACAACGAGAACTCGTTTTGTTTTCTTATCTAAGAAAGACTGAGCAACGAAAGGTCCTCCCATCATAGCTCCTCCACGCATTTCCCAAAGCCCTCTCATCTCACTTCTTAGGGGCGAGTTATTATTAAGCTTAACCGTACGATACATCACAGGTAGCTTTGCCGTTGCTGGGTACGTTCCCTCAAACTCTCCAACAATATTGGCTTTAAGGACTGAATCTCTTACCTCCACCATTCTTTTAGGCTCCAAGTCCTTTACATTCGCATAAGGGTAACTATAAACAAGTAAATCATGTCGTCCTCTCATCAAAGCATTACTCAGCCAAAGGAAGTTCTCCCCCACCTTATGATGAATAATATCGCGTGGCACATTTATTTTATAAGAAAATAAACTATCGGTCAAATGACTAGCACGAGAACTATAATTCCCCGAAAGGAAGTCGGCAAAGCGATAAAGCTCGTGTCTTAAGAACAAGTTCACAATAACAGTTTCCTGTCTTACTAGGAACTCCGATAGACTTTCCATCGAAGGCGTATTAAGACGAATAACAAGCTGTCCTCTTGCCCAATCATCATAACTAGATTTAAGCCTCGTTTCTGTAAATCGCTTTTCATCAACATTAACGATTAAGATATTACGCACTAGTTTAAGGAAGCTTTCAAATCCTTCAGCATTTACTCGACTAAGACGAAACATTGGTTCATCTTGAGGCAAGGCTGGAGCAGAAGACTCCAAGAGATGTACAAGCTGAGAGCCTGCTGGAGTTTCATAATACTCTTTATCAAGAACCAGCATCACCTCCCCAGGTTTGCCCGTTGCCCCAACTAATCCTCCTGCCACAGTAGAAGTACAAGATGAGAAAAGCACGCTCATCATAAGTCCAATAAATAGACTTGTCAGTTTCAATGTCTTCATTATTTCTTTTTCTAATTATGTTTCTAAATCAAACGATGTAGTAAAACTAAAAATTCTATCCCACAAAATAAAAATTTTATCCCATACTTTTTTTATTTTATCCCATAAAAAAAATATTTTGTGAGATGTTTTATTTCAATCTAAGGCTAAGAGTTTTTGAATTATCCCAAAGTCTTCCTAACAACCTTTCACAAAGTTAGCAATTTATACACGAAAGCTAAGTTTGGGCTCTTAATTGTTAACTTTTCAAATACCAATCATAAAGACGACGAACACCTTCGTCTAGCTCTACTTCGTAACGAAATCCCATCTCTTGCAAACGAGAAGGGTCTGTTAGCTTACGCATTGTGCCATCAGGCTTACTCCTATCAAACTCTAATCGTCCCTTATAAGCAATAGTACGAGCAATTAACTCAGCTAAATCCTTTATAGAAATCTCCTTACCTGTACCAATGTTAATATGACAATTACGCACCTCAGAATTGCTAGGCTTCGCATCTTCAAAGTTTATTTTCTGCATCACAAAGACGCAAGCATTAGCCATATCTTCGCTCCACATAAACTCACGCATTGGTCTGCCACTCCCCCACAACTTCAAGCAATCTTGCTCTATACCATAGTACTCTTTGAGGATTTCTGCTAGCCTTATATCACTTACGTCCTCAAGGTCTTTAATCTGACTAATAGGACGTTTGGCTAAATCTTTTCTTATAAGTTCAAAATCCCCTTCATTAAGAGCCTTTGCTAAATGCAGTTTGCGTATCATAGCAGGAAGGACGTGGCTACGCTCTAGATCAAAATTATCATTATAACCATAAAGGTTCGTTGGCATTACAGAAATAAAATTTGTCCCATACTGAAGGTTAAAACTCTCACAGAGCTTCAGCCCTGCAATCTTAGCGATAGCATAAGGTTCGTTTGTGTATTCAAGAGGTGCTGTAAGCAACTCGTCCTCTTTCATAGGTTGCTTAGCCTCTTTCGGATAGATACAGGTGCTACCAAGAAAAAGAAGTTTCTTAACGCCATAGCGATGACTAAGGCTAATGACATTATTCTGTATATTGAGATTATTAAGTAGAAAATCTGCTCGATAGGTATTATTAGCCATAATCCCCCCAACGTGAGCAGCAGCGAGGAAGACATACTCAGGTCGCACCTCCTCGAAGAAAGCCTCTACAGCCTCATAATTGCAGAGGTCTAACTCCTGATGACTACGACCGACTAGATTCGTATAACCTAAGTCTTGAAGTCTTGTCCAGATAGCACTTCCGACAAGTCCACGATGTCCTGCAACGTATATTTTAGCATTCAGTTCCATTATTCCCTTTTTATTCTATCAACATCATTAAACAAAGATAATAGAAAATACACAGACCTATATTCCCTAAAAACACTTATAACTTTATTTATTACACTCCGTGGTGAAATAAATTACACTCGGGAGTGAAAACTATTACATTCCGTCGTGAAATAGCGAAGACAAAGAGCAAGGACGTGACCAAGTGGCACGTCCTTGCTCTAAAAGCTTTACGAATAATAATACTTAGAACATATCAAGATTAGCTCGATTACAACCAATTTGTTTGATTGAAACAACTTTGGAAGCAATATTAAACTTCTTCAATAGCTTAAGCTCAGGAAACTTTTCACAGTCATAAATTAAGATATCGCCATTCTCACAGCCAACAATAAAATGCTTATAACTAAAATACTTCGGCATACGATTATCTGCTCTATCGTAAGTCATACAAGTAATTTTTGAAGTAATGCCTTCTATCGGCAACTCTTTCACCTCATTCTTATGAGCATAAGCAAACCACTTAGCCTTGATAATAGCTATGATTTTATTGCCTTGAGAAAAAAGGTCATATTGAGCGACTTTACTCTCTTCATTACGCACTTGAGAGGAAACAAGGAAAACCGTTTCATCATCAAAAGTGTAATTACTCAAATCAACCATTCTCTTATTTGCAGGGCTACCAGCTTTAAACTTACGCTCGTAGATGTCTATGGCAAAAGCTCCCATCTTAGCTTTGCCCTCCTCGGTGTAGAAGCATTCATACCAGCTAGTCTTAGGCTCATCATAGTTACGTCCTATTCCAGAAGCCACACTACTCAAGTAATAAACCCTTGTAGACTCAGGCATATTGGACAGAGGAATACCCTCAATACTAGGGTCTTTCTCTAAGACATTAATAAAGCTCCTAAATGTAGCCTTTTCATTATATGGAAGAGCCGTAGCAAGCACAATACGCCTATTTTTCTCATCATAGCAAGGAATATTCGTAATACCCCAAAGCGTATGCCCAAACTTTGTAATCTTATAACCCTTCTCATCTATATAATAAGGGTCAGAAAGAAACTTCCCTCCCAAATAATTCTTACTTGTCTGACGTGTAAAGACACGACCGTCCTTCGTTGCTATCCAAGTAAAGGCTGGATCCCAGCCTGACGTTTCTTGATCTCGACGAGCATTAACCTTGAAATCTTCGGGAAGGATATTATCAAGAAATTGCTCCTTAATATCCCAAACTTTAGATAAGTCGCCTGAACTAAAAACCTGTGCTTCTCCCTCCTTAGTGATAGCCGTAACAGAACCCGAAGGACTAACATTCCACGCCTGAGCAATACATAGCTCTTGAGGCGTACCATCAAAAGGTTGTGTTTTATTCGTTATCTTAAAATCTTCCGTAACCTTGCCATCTGCAGAAATATTATAATCAAGAATGAGAGAAGAGAGTACACCTCTGTTCTCATTCTTACCATCAGTGGCATAAGTAATAAAGTCATTCTCCACAATAGGAGGGAGTAAGTTAATCCTCAGACGAGCCATAAAGGTAATACCTGTATCTTTCTCTATGATTTTGAATAGACCATACTTCCCTTCTACAAAGTCCTCAATACCTGCACGCTTCATCACTAAATCCGTTGGCACTTTCGTATAGAGTCCTTCTGCCACAACCTTATCATTAAGTACCCATTCATAGCGAACATCTTCACTTCTCTTAAGAGAGTCCATACCTTCCCAAGAGAAATAACCTCGTCCATCAAAGACGACGTTACCCTTTGAGCGACCCTTGGCATAAACTAACTCTCTATCAAGTGTGATATTCCATTTTGGAGGTCTAATATCACGATATTCGTAAATGCTCTCGTCCTTGAAACAACTGCTAAGGCTTAAGCTTAAACTCAGAAAGAACAAGAGTTCTTTTATCATCTTATTCATATAATTGCTATAATCTTTTTCATTAAACTTGAACCGTCATAGGTGTTCCATCTTCTTCCACAGCCTCCTTAGGGTGCTGATTAAGCCATTTCTTAAACTCCCGAACAAGCTGAATAAACTTTGAGATATTCTTCTTAAATAAATCTCCATTAACGATACGCTTCTTGTCAATATGTAGGTTAAATAGCTTATACTTACGATGAGAGAACTTACCTAATTGCGTTTCTTCCACTTCTTTGTCCCACCACTTAGGTCTAGTCGCATCGTTATTCAGGATAATAATCGCACGCCGTCTTTCTTCTTGTCCTAGCTCCAATGCTCCAAGAGGTTCAAGTTCCAGCACTAGCCTAACGCCATTTGGCAAAGTCTTCAGACGAGGAGTCTTGTGCATCTGTATCTTAATTGTATCGCTCTGATTTCTAGCTTCCTTAGAAACGTTATTAGCTCTAAAGGTATATGCCTCTGCCAAAGTGTATTCTTCTGCCACTGCCGTCGTCATATCCTTAACGACTTTCAGAGCAAAATCTTGATTTTTCTTCAGAAGCGTCCCCGTAATATTGACCACGAGGCTGACATCAAGGTTTCTTTCTTCTTCGGGTAGAAAGAAAAAAGAGGCAATTGTTGAATCGGCTTTCTCCTGCCCGAAGTTGGCATCTTTGTAGAACTTCTCGAAGTAGATATGATGTTTCTCTTCCCAAGTCTTGATACCTTCTTCTTGACAGTTCGCCAATAAAAAGAGTCCGAGCGTAAAGGCAATATAATTTAAGTATTTATTCATATTCTGTAGTTTATCGCTGTGTTAGTAGCTCATTCTTAGATTAACACTATAGACGTGGGCATAAGGGAAGGAAAGTCCTCGCTCCATCTTAATACTTGTCCAATCTGCAAGCCCAGAAGCTTGAAGCATAAGGGATAATCTGCTAAGCTTTAGTTTAGAAACAAATGCCTGACTAAAATCATAACCAAGAGATAGGTTCGTAAACTTAAGGTAATTATCATTCTGCACGTAACGAGAGGTTGGTCTAGTCTTAAAAGTCTTCCCTAAATCATAGAAAGGAGCTACCTGTCCAACCTTACGCCATCGGTCAGTAATCACACGACGATCAACGTTATGCTCCTTGATATTTGCATTCTCAACCTTGTCAAGTAAGGTTTGATTATAACGCTGTCCTCCCCAAGCATATAAAAAGTTCGCATTAAGGTAAACTTGCTTGTATGAAATATTAATACCAAATGCTCCCTGTGCTGTCGGATTTCTATCGCCTACAGCAAGCATATCTTCAGCTCTCCATTCCTTAGATATGCTTCCGTCTTTTTTGATGAAATACTCTACACCACTAGCAGGGTCTATCCCAAGAGATGGAACTGCATAGATGGCAGAAGTAGAGGCATTAGGGTAATACATCGTCAAGGGTCTGCTCTGCAAGTGTGGATATCTGGGCGAATTAGAGTTATAATTCTCTCGTACCTTTTCATTATATACCTCCAAACCTTTATTCAGCTGAGAAATCCTATTCTTATTGATTGCCATATTAGCATTAAGTACTAGCATTAAGTTTTTATCCTTGTATGGTATTAGGTTTGCCTTTAGTTCTAAACCTTTATTGATAATTGTACCGATTTTGTCATTAAACAGCTCAATCTCTTTAGAACCTTGAGTAGGAATTTCTTCAAGTCTTCCCTCACTCCTTTTGTAATAATAATTCGCTTCTAGGAAGAAACGTCTATTAAATAACTCTAGGATTAGACCTAAATCAAGAGTTCTTGCCTGATCTCTTGACACGGCAGAGTTCCCTTTGGCTAATAATAAAGTCAAAGGACCTGTAAAGTACCAATCACTAGGGTCAAGTCCATTAACATCATTCTGAAGGAAGTTTATTTTCCCCGACGTACCATACGTCCCCTTTAGTCGGAAAGTATTAATATATGGGTATTTTGCCTTGATAAAGTCATAACTATGGATATTTAGTCCTAGCCCAACAGAAGCAAAGGGTGCATAATAGGTATCCGTCCCCAGCTGAGAAGAGCCATCTAAACGAAAAGAAGCATCAAAGAGATAGGTTTCCTTAAAAGCATAATTTAAGGCTGTTACCATACCCATCAAACGGCTCTTACGTTCATAAATTTTGGTCTTGTTCTTAACTTCACGTGCCTCAATCTTCTGTTCTTCCCAAGTACTAAAGCCTTGAAATATATAATACTCGCTCTTATCCCTTGTTTCTCGACCATCCACACCTCCAATAAGATTAAAGAAGTGGTTACCCAACACCTTATTATAATGTAAGAGCAAATTACTATTCCATTTGAAGCGACCCTCATCTAAGGTTTGCAATTCTCCCTGTTTACTCGGAGATACAGAACTAAACCTCATACTTTTGGGGTCTTGGAAGGAATTATTACTTGCATCTATTTTAGATAAACTTAAGTTACCATCTAGGAAGAAATTCGGCGTAAAATAAAGGCTCAAGCTTAGGTTATTCGTAAAATCCTGCATCTTCCCCCTATTGTAGTAACTTGTTAAGTTAGCTTGCTCCCAAAGAGGGTTTCTTGTTTTAGAGATAGGCAATACCTTAAACAGATCCCCTTCTTTATTCTTAACGGCATCATAAGGCTGGTAGTAAGAGTAGTCATTAAAGAATCCATAAGGAGAGTCTTCATTATTAACCTTATCAAAACTAGCCCTATTCATTATCCTAAACCAATCTCCACGACGATACTGAAGCATTAGTCCCACACCATAGCGATTACGATATGAACCTTTCATTACGCCAGAGTTCTTATCGTAATTAAAGTCCAACATATACCTAACATCATTGCCCTTCTTATTTATTCCCCCAGAAGCACCTATATAATTGCGAGAATTATAGGCATTACGCAGAGGTTGAGCGACCCAATGTGTACTAGCACCTCGATGAACTTCATTCCACTTCTCATTAAATTTGAGCATATTAAGAATGGTATTAAACTCATCTCTCCCATCATACAGACCTGCATCTTTCTCTACTTGAAGTTTCTCAAGAGCATTAGCAAGGTTATAGTCCGATAGGTCAGGAAACGACAGCTCTAAAGTTGAACTTAAATCGACACGTATCTCTCCAGCTTTGGGAGGAATAGTCGTGATAATAATGACACCATTAGCAGCACGAGAGCCATACAAAGCCGTAGCTGCAGCGTCCTTGAGGATAGACATACTCTGAATACGATTGATATCCATATCATACACCTTCTGAACGCTTACCTCAAAGCCATCAAGCATAAAAATAGGCATATTAGGATTATCACGTAAGTTCGTACGTTGGTTAATACGTGCCTGCTCCATCTCAAGTCCCCTATCAGCAGTAATACTTGATGCACCACGTATATTAATCTCTTTTATACGGTTAGGATCAGCTCCAATACCAATATTATCTACCATACGAAAAGAAGGATCAAAGACTTGCAAAGCCTTAAAAACATCTTTTGAGTTAGTAGCCTGAAGCTCTTTATTTTTAACGACGGTAGAAGTCCCTGTAAGGGCATACTTCTTAATTCTTTGGTGAGCAGTAACAACCACTTCGTCAATATGCTTACTGCTTAGGTACATCTTTATCACAATAGAGCTTTGTCCCTCTCTAATCCTAAAACTCCTAGGCTTGTAACCCATATACTTAGCAACATAAGTTTCTCCTTGCTTCGGATTGGTTAAAATAAACTGACCATCAAGGTTTGTAATGACGCCCCTTCTTGGTTTAGCATCAAGCACAATCGAAACACCAACTAATGGCTCTCCGTCTTCCCCGATAACCCGACCTTTGAGCATAGACTTATTCTGACTCTGCAGACTTTGCCCATTAAATAATAGAGCTATAATAAAGAAAATAGAAAAATACAGTTTATGCCTAATGAGCCTTAGGTATATGTTATTAATCTCCATAAAGTAAATTCGTTCAAAAAATTAACGGAGGCAAAGATACTGACAAAAAACTATTAAATCAAGTTAGGTATAGTGTCGTGTACTGAAAAAAGTTGACAGTTGTTAGTGGGTATTAATTAAAAATTCAACAACTATCAATTATGACAGTCAAGAAACATTTGAGCAATGAAGCTCGTCTACAGATTTTGGAAGATTACCTCGGAAGCGATCTGAGCAAAAAGGCTATCGGTCGCAAATATGGCATCAGCCCTAGGAGTCTTTCCGATTGGTTGCGTATCTTTGGACTTGAGGACAAAGAATACGTAACAATTATGAAATCAAGAATTACAGAAGACACGACGATAAGTCGTTCAGCCTTAGAGGAAATAGAAGCCTTGAAGCAAGAAAATGCACGGCTTAAAGCCCAACTTAAGCGAGAAGAGTTGGGACACAAACTCTTCAAAACAATGCAGAAACCAAGTAGTTGCTCGCTTGACACAGGAGGGTAAATACCCCGTAAGTATCTCCTGTGAACTGCTTGGTTACAGCCGTCAAGCGTATTACAAAGGCACTAAACCTGCTGATGATGAGGAAGATGTGTTAATCAGCTCGATTGTTCATTATTGCCTCTACATCCGTCAAGAGAAGTTTTTGCCCAAGGCA
>PDWI01002742.1_pt1 | contig 26007 bp, 20 predicted proteins | sample 1430891 | NCBI WGS metagenome assembly PDWI01 (sample SAMN01162508, study PRJNA174530) | Oral metagenome, whole genome shotgun sequencing project. | biome: Marine environment; feature: Marine mammal; material: Swab sample of the gingival sulcus; isolation source: swab sample of gingival sulcus...
AAGGTGAAAAAGTTTTATTACTTTTTCGTTGGCAGGGTCTTGAATTTTTTCCGAATGTGAGACCGGCGAAAAGGTCAGTTTTTTTATCTTTTCGTTAATCAAAGTCGATAAAATGATTTTAGCACTTTGATTGTCTTCCATCAAATACTTAAAAACAACATCGTAAATAGGATTGGGTATTACGATGTAATCATCTGGATTATATGGTATTAGGTCTCTCATCGGGGGCTTATTAAATGATTGATGTTACTGCAAATTTACAGTATTTTGAATTTCATGCAAAATTTTAATAATGTTTTTTACATTTACTAATGACCTTATATATATGGCTAAAAATAATTGAGTGAGAGGGCTTAATTGCTCTCCCACTCAATATAATTAATTTACATTCAGCGATTTATAAACTTATTTTAAATCGTCTTGCAAACCATAATACTCTTTTACTTGATTGTAATCATTATAATCAAGTGATTTGTTTACTGCTTCACCCTCTATTATTACAGCTTTATATTTATAAGATTTATCAATATCTATTGCATTAGCTTTTTCGCTTAAAATGTCTAATTGAATTTCAAATAAATCATACCAATATCTATTAAGTTCGCCGTTGAAATTATAGGGTAAGGCTTGCCAAGCTCCACTATTACTTGATTTTATATAAACTCTAACATCTCCATTATCAACTATATCCTGAGTAATATCATAAGTAAAATTACTATAACCGTATCTATATTCATTAATTTTTTTCCATTGATACGGATATACATCAAAGGTGTAGGTCTTGACATTTGCGTTGCCATCTCTACCATCTCTACCGTTTAACCCATTTCTGCCGGGATCTCCCATAGGCCCCATCGGTCCTTCACAGTTCGTGCAAAATAGCGATAATGCTAAAATTGAAAATAATAATGTTTTTTTCATGTTATGAAATTTTTGGTCGCCACCCAATTCCCTACTTGGCAAGTGTACTAATTTATAGACATAAAAAAAGCGTGGGAACTGTAAACTCTTATCCGTCTTAGAGGTTCTACCAAAACCCACGGTTACAAATAAGAACAGCCCACGCAAGAAGCGTGAGCATTCATCTTATTTCTTGTAACCGTTGAAAATTTGGTAGATTTCTAAGACAAGACAATAAGCTAAACGCTTTTTATTTTTATATTTTAAAGTTTAATTTTTTACATACATTTCCATTTAGAATATTTTTACAAAATTATATTATAAATTGTGAATTTCAAAATTGAAAAAATATTTTTGCATCTTTAACTCGAACCACTCAAAGCAACATTTGTTGCCGTCGAAATTATAAAAATTTTGAAAAGGCTTTTGAGGTTTTAAAATTTTCTGTAATTTAGTGCAAAATTATTAACAATGGAAAAAGTGAAAATTCTATTGGCAGAAGATGATACGAATTTGGGGTCGTTGCTGGCACAATATCTTCGAGCCAAAGGCTATGATACTGATTTATACAAGGATGGAGTTGAGGCATTAAGCGGTTTTAAAAACAATGATTATGATTTTTGCATAATCGATGTTATGATGCCCAAAAAGGATGGCTTTGAGCTTGTTGCCGAGATACGCGAGTTAAATGCCGATATTCCTATAATCTTTCTTACGGCAAAAATCTTGAAAGAAGATGTAATAAAAGGCTTCAAAACGGGGGCTGATGATTACATCACAAAGCCTTTTAATATGCAGGAACTTGTTTTTAGGATTGAGGCAATTCTTAGGCGTACTACTTCAAATTCCAATAATAAAGGTAACACCTTTAATATCGGTATTTTCTCTTTTGATACCACTAAGCAACAGCTTACTTCAAAGGACAAAACCTTAAAACTGACAACCAAAGAATCAGAACTTTTAAAATTGCTTTGTCAGAATATGAACGGTATTTTAGAGCGAAATTATGCCTTGAAAACAATCTGGCAAGATGATAATTATTTCAATGCACGAAGTATGGACGTGTATATAACCAAACTTCGCAAAATATTAAAGCCCGATGAACGTATCCAAATCATAAACGTACACGGCAAAGGTTATAAATTAATTGTATCTAAATAAACAAGTTATGAGTGCAAGAGTTTCAAGAGGATTTCCATGGTGGTTGATATTTATACCTACATGTTTTTTTTCGTGGCTGTCGGTGTTAGTTGCCGGGCTTCAATCCAGAAATCTTAAATGGGTTTTGATGGGTGTGATATACGCCATACCGTTTTTTGTGGAGTATGTGCATAGCTCAAAATATATTTTTAAGGAAAAGGAACGTGTGGAAAATTTGTTCGTTTCGGGAAATGAAATCAGCCATGAGGATTCTGTGAAATATGGGAATGTTTTAGTACCTCTTTTGGAGCTGTACAACTTAAAGGAAAAAACATATTACTCGGATGTAGATTTTGATACTATGCTGGTAGACAAGCAAATAGCTCAGTTAGAAGATAGAATAGCAGTTGAGTTAAGAGAGGCAAATCCTGAAATAGCCGAAGCCTTAGATTTTCAAGGTACTTGGCTTGTAGTTTTATTTTTTGCAGTATTTGCATCTATTTTTCACGCAATTAAAATACGAAAACCTTATGCCGAATTGATGCGAGACCCAAATAGAACTTGGTCGTTTGGCTATAAGCCAAGACCTACCAGTATTGAAGAATTTTTTGATGAAGACGACGAAGATGATTATGACGACGAAGACGACTCTGAAGACTATGATAATGATGCTGATACTTTGGAAGAAGATGAGTATGCCGTGGATAATTCGCAAGAGTATAAATATAAGGTGTCAGATGATAAAGATGATAATGTGATCTCGGATATGCCGGAGTATGTTTCTAAACAACATACCCCGCCACCACCGCCTCCAATTTCAGCAAACCCGACACCGTCAAAACCGACTTCGCCTAAGCCGGCTGTGCGAAAAAAACAAGTGGACAGCAGAGAAATTGACAAATTAAGACAAGAAATAAAGGAGTTGAACAGGAAGATTTCAAAAGAAGACAGCTCTCGAAAATTGAAAAAATACAGACAAGAAATAGAGCGTAAAGAAAACAAAATAAGAGAGTTAGAGAATAATAATCAAGGTGTAAAATATTAAGTTTCCTAAATAATGCAACTGACGGAAGATTTTTTACATTACTTATGGAAGTATAAATTATACGATAAGCAAAGTTTAATTACAACTGCCGGGCTTCCTGTACAAGTGCTGAATACCGGCTTGCATAATGAGGATGCGGGTCCTGATTTTGTAAATAGCCGAGTGAAAATCAACAATCAGATATGGGCGGGGACGATTGAAATTCATAAAAAAGCCTCTGATTGGCAACAGCACGGGCATCATAAAGACCCTGCCTACAATAATGTGATTTTGCATATCGTTCACAAGGAAGATGCCGACACAACAACGCAAAACAACAGGCAAATTCCGACCATGCAGTTGAAGTTTGCACCCAAATTATTTGAGAATTACAAGCATTATCAAGAGTCGAAAAAGCAACCGCCTTGTGCCGATGATTTGAGTTTTGTTAATAAGTTTCAGCTTCAAAATTGGCTTGATGCTTTGCTCATCGAAAGGGTTGAGGATAAGACGAATAACATTAAACAACTTCTAAAATATACAAACAATAATCAAGAGGAGGCGTTTTATATATTAATGGCATCGGCTTTTGGAGGCAAGGTAAATGCCATGGCTTTTGAGCTTATGGCAAAGTCATTGTCCCTCACGATATTGCACAAGCATCAGGATAATTTGTTTCAAATTCAAGCTCTTGTTTTGGGGCAAGCTGGCTTGTTGGAGATAGAAAATCCGCAGGAGGAATATGTCAAAAATCTAATAAAAGAGTACACATTTTTAAAAACAAAATATAAACTTAAAAACATCGAACTGCATTTATGGAAATACCTTAGAATACGCCCCGCAAATTTTCCGGATATACGACTTGCTCAATTCGCAACTCTTATTCATAAATCATCAAGGTTGCTGTCGAAAATATTAGAAATAAATGACCTCAATGACCTTGTGAAAGTCTTTGATTTTCAGTTGCCTGAGTATTGGGATACGCATTATAGGATTGATAAAAAATCAACCAAAAGAATAAAAAAATTAGGGCAATCGGCAATACTTTCGGTAATTATAAATACAATAATTCCAACCCTATTTTTGTATGCCAAAGAAAAATCGCAACCCGAATTTCAAGAAAAAGCAATAAGAATATTGGAGCAAATCCCGGCGGAAAATAACAAAATCGTAAAAGCATGGATACAAGCAGGCATAAAACCCAAAAACGCATCCCAAACGCAGGCGATATTGCAACTAAACAAGAAGTATTGCACCGCAAAGAAATGCCTTAAATGCAGAATCGGTAACCAACTTATAACCAATAAAATATAAACTTAAAAATGAAAAAAAGAACAGCCCATAGTTCCATATTTGAAGAATTTAAAACCCTATATTTCGGAAGTCTTTTCATAATATCCGTGATTGCATTGGGAACATTAGGCTATGTCTTTTTGGAAGATTACAAAATCATAGATGCCGTATACATGACCCTCATCACCATCTCGACGGTGGGATTTGGCGAAGTGAAAGCATTATCGGAAACAGGCAAAATATTTACTATTGGTCTGGTAATGATTAGCTTCGGTGCGTTCGGGTATATCTTGACATCTATGGTGCGGGTATTCTTCGACGGCGAATATAAAAAACTTATAAAATTCTATAAAGTGAGACGAAAAATCAATAATTACTCCGACCACATAATCGTATGCGGATTTGGACGAAACGGAAAAAAAGCAACTGCCGACTTAATATCGGCGGACAAAAAAGTAATAGTGTTTGACCAAAATCCGGCGGTGTTTGAGGAGGAGGTCAATGCCGACTTGCTGGGGCATAAAAACCTGATTACGGTGGTGGGCGACGCATCGCATGAGGAGACTTTGCTCAAAGCAAATCTCGAAACGGCATACTCCCTAATAACCACCTTACCCAACGATGCCGAAAACCTTTTGATAGTTCTCACGGCTCATCAATTAAATCCCAAAATAAAAATAATTTCACGTGCATCCGACGACCATTCGTACTCAAAATTGATACGGGCTGGTGCTACAAATGTGATAATGCCCGACATCGTGGGTGGGGCGAGAATGGCAAGGCTCGTTACCAAGCCTAACATCATGGAGTTCCTGGATATGATTATGTTACGTGAAGGCGTTGATGTAAAATTGGAGGAAGTTGTGTGCGATGATATTATTGCAACAGGCAAAAAAATAACTATTGCCAACATGAACCTAAGGCAAAAAACGGGCATAAGTATGATAGGTCTGAAAACCGCCGACGGCAGATATATCTTCAACCCTGACCCGGCTCTGCCGTTAAGCTCGAAAGATAGAATTTTTGTGCTGGGAAAACCATATCAAATCGAAAAACTCAAAAAAATATTAAAGTCAAATTAAACTCAATTTTTAAAGATGAAAATTATTTACACAAAGCAAATACTGCTGATTTTAGCAATTATATTGTCATTTCAAAATTGTAATTCAGAACCTCCCAAAAGCAATATTGCTGAAAAACCTACACCCAAAGATACCCTCGTTTCACAAGCTGTTCCCACCCCTAAAATCGACACCATAACGATAGTGGCGGTGGGCGACATGATGCTCGGAACTAACTATCCCACAAGCCCTAACTATCTTCCGCCGAACAATAATTTTGATGCTTTGCTCAGCGATGTTGTGGAATATTTGCGAGATGCAGACCTCACTTTTGGAAACTGCGAAGGTACTTTTTCCGACAAACCGCAGTACGCGAAAAAATGCAATAATCCTCAATGGTGCTATCGATTTAGCATGCCCACAAAATATGTAAACGGGTTTAAAAATGCGGGTTTTGACCTTGTGAGCATCGCCAATAATCATGTTCACGACCTTGGTAATTACGGAAAAAATAAGACTATCGAAACCTTGCGAAATGCAAAAATCCACTTCGCCGGCGTGGTTGATATTCCCACCGATACCTTTACTTTGAATGGCGTGAAGTACGGATTTTGTGCTTTTGCCCCGAATGCCGGCACGTGCCAAATTACAAATCACAAGAAAATGCAAGAGACTGTCAGAGCTTTGAAAAAGGATTGCCGGATAGTAATTGTGTCATTTCATGGAGGTGCGGAAGGTCGTAAGCATGAGCATGTTACGCGAAATTATGAAACTTTTTTAGGACAAAACCGAGGCAATGTTTATAAATTTGCCCACCTTGCCATTGATGCCGGTGCTGATATTGTGCTTGGGCATGGACCTCATGTTACACGTGCTATTGAGCTGTATAACAATAAGTTAATAGCTTACAGCCTTGGCAATTTTTGCACCTACCGACGATTTAGCATACAAGGTGTCAGCGGAATTGCTCCGATTTTGAAAGTCTGGTTAGACGACGAAGGCAATTTCTTAAAAGGCAAAATAACACCGATTTATCAAGATAAATTCAAGGGAACTTTTCTTGATAAGCAAGGCAGAGTTATTAAAAGAATGCAAAGCCTCTCAAAGCAGGATTTTCCTGAAAGTAAGCTGGTTATAGTTGACGACGGAACTATCTCGGTAGAGTAGTTACTCCTTGATGCGTAGCAATTTCTTGACTTTTTTGAGCAGTTGCTTGCCGTAATTTACCTCGTCCAAATCTATTGACATGCTTGTCAAAATCCCATTAATTGCCGACTCAGTCCAAAGGCTCATCTCGCCTTGATGGGGGGCAACTTTGGCGTATATCTTGCCTTTCACAGGGAACGAATATTTGTTTTTGGGGTTGTCGCCGGGCAATATTGCATTTGAAACCGCCGACAAAAACTGCCTTTTTGCAGTTGCGGAATCAAGAATATTTATTTTGAGATTGCTGTAAAGAAAATTCATATTTCCCTCGGCATGATTCTCAAACACATTTATATTGAAGTCTATTTGGTTCGCAAATCCCTCTTTTATAGCTATTTGTATAGTGTTCTTTGTGAATGTGTTTAGGTTCTTCAAGTTGAAAGGCTCGACATTGCCATAGAGCCTGTACTCTTTGCTTGATGCCAATGAAAAATCATAATTCAAAGTCATTTTTGCATCATCTTGGATTTTGGCTTCAATCCTTGCATTTAGCTGATTATCAAGGGCTATCAAGCTGTCAATATTTGTGATATTTGTGATATATCCGTTGAAATCAGTTAATGAAATAGAGCCTGTTTTGCGACTTTTTTTCGCACTCATCTCAAAGTCGATATTTGCATCTTGTATGCTCGCTTTTTTGATTGCAATTTCGGTTGGTAACTCCCTCAAAATCTGCATAAACCGCTTCGGACGTTTCAGGGTATCTTCGGGAAGCATCCTGTTTGAGAAGGCATGCAATTTGATGCCGGCAACATTTATGCTGTCGGCTTTTAAGCCCTTGCGAGCAACTAAATCGTGCAGATTTATGTTATGAATTTGAGCATCTATATTGCTGATATTCAGGCGAGTTTTGAGACTCGTTGCCTTATGAGCAAACTTATATTTTGAGTACCTCGGTTTTAATTTGCCTTTATGAATATATATGTAATTTCGCGGAATATTTATGCCTATTTCCTTTATTGATAAGTCATATAAATTGCTCGGCAATCGCTTTTTAAAATTCTTTAAATAGGCTGATATACTGTCGCTTAGCAATACTTTGTGTCTGTTTTTCAGACTTATATTATCGGCATGTAGATATATGCTTTGCAGTTTTATTTTGTCGCTTTGGGGATTTGTTTTGTCGATGTATTGCACCTTGCCGTTTCTTATGTTTAACTTTCTGATATCGAAGCTCTTAAACTTCTTGTCAATCATTGTATAGAACCTGTTGGTTATGCTGTCTAATGAGGCAGGATTTTCATTTTTTATGACTTTTGAGTAGCGTAAATTTGGCGTTTTTATGTCTACTCTTTGCGAGTAAAATCTCTTTTTGAAAAGTATATTTATAAGGTTGAAACTGCTTATATTCAGCACTTTGGAGTTTATGGCTATTGGGTTGGGAGCGGAAATATTTAGCGTTAAATTTTGCGAGTACAGCTTTTGTTTGTTTAGCGACAAATAAGCCGAGTCGATTTTGAGTTTTTTTGTCATATCGGGGGTGGTGTAAAAAAACTTGTTTACGGCGAGGCTCGCTTTTTTGTAGCTTAACGGAATGTGTTGCATTTTTTTGTCGTATTGCATTTGCCTTGCTTTGAACGAAAATTTTGTGCGAATTAAAATTTTTTCGCCCTTGAACGATTTAAGTGCCAGATAGCCTTTGTTTACATTAACTGTCTCAATGCCAAGTAATTTAAGAGTGTTAGGCAAAGTGAATATATGTTTTTTTTGCTTTCTTTTTCGCTTGCTTTTTTGGGGTAGTTCCACGTCTAAAAACAACTTGGGGATATTGAGATTTGCAAGTTGCAATTTTTGATTTTTCATGAAATTTTCCGCACTTATGTTATTTGCATCTATCACCGATGCCATTATGTAAAATACAGGTTTTGAGGGGATTATCTTCTTGCGATTGAGAGGCTGTATTCTTAGATTTTCCAAATGTAGCGAGGAGTCGCTCGGTGTGAAATTCACCAGTGAGGCTTTTATGTTGATGTTTTTTTTCGTGCTTATATGTTTTAATTTTGATATTGATAAATTTATGATTTTTTCGAGCGGAAATTCTTTGTTTGCTAAAATCTCTTTGGTTATGTATATATCTCTTATAGAGGTGTTTATGGTTGCTTCAGTTGCTTTTTGCAGTTTTGAAGTGGTGTCTTTTTGGGCATATAGCAAGAAAGAATTTTGCAGTTTCAGCACCTTTATTTCTATGGGGGTAAAGGCATTTTTGATGCTGTCCTCATACTCTTTTATTGTGCTTGCAGGCTTGCCGGCAAGGGCATTTACAGGGATTAAAACTGTGTTGTTTTTTATTGTAAATTCCAATTCCTTCGCCTTTTTCATTTTTCTAAAATCGGCAAGTTGAGGATATTTTTCAGCATCTAATTTAAGGTCTTTTAGAATTATTTTGTTCGCTTTATACTTGTTTTTGGTTATTGCATTTTGGAGTTCAAGCCCCATTACCCACAGATTCTCAGCCGATAAGTTGAATATTGTGGTTTTGCTGTACTGTTTTAAAAGGTTGATTTTGCTTTTTTGATTGTCGTGAAAAAATTTAAGTTTGTTTACAAAAAGCAACGAGTCGCTCGATGAAAGATACAGCGAGTCGATTTTTACATTATTGGGATTTTTATGAGTTTGAAACGCAAAATTTTTCAAGTTAAGTTTAAAATCTTTTGATAACAGCAGTGCTATATCCTTGGGATTTGAAAAGTCATTTTTGTTTATAACTATCTTATTTACAGAGATATTGAAATTGCTTGCAAGAAATGTTTTTAGTGTATCTTGGGCGGTTTGTCGGAACTTAATTTTTGAGTTTGCAATATTTATTTTGTTTACTCTAAGATAATTTATTTTGTTTAGAACTTTAGGTGGCGACTTTCTTTTTGGGCTTTGTGAAATGTCCTTTGCTATATCCATATCAGCTTGATTTACAGATATTTCACTTGTGTAAATATAGCCTTTTTTTATGGCATTCAGATAATTCAAGCGGGTTAATTTTATTTGCTTGCAATTTATGTTAAGTCTTGTGCTGTTAGGTTTGTTGGTGGGCATTATTTCAAGTCCTTTCACTATGAGGCTTCTCTTTGATAATGAGGCATATAGCTTGCCCGCTTTAAGCCTGTGCGACTGTTTCATGATGGGGAGTTGCAAGCCGTTTATGTCCAGCATCAAATCCTTAGAAAACAAGATTGTGTTTTGTCGAGCAATGGCGGTAGAGTCAAGCAAAAACTCTGATAACGTGGCATTTAGCTTGTCAATTTTGTAGGTTGGGCGTTTTTTGTTTTTCTCGTAAAGGGCAAAAGATGCTTTTTTGATATTTAGTGAGTCAAACGCAAGTGATTTTATTTGCTTGTTTATTAATTGGTATATTTTTTCGATATTTAATTTCGGCTTTTCCTTTTTTCTTGTTAAGGTATTGACTGTTAGGTTTATATTAGGTTCATCTAATAAAATGTTTTTCAGTTTTACCTCTTTATTTAGCCATGCTTTGTATATGTCTATTCCGTTTATTTTCAGTAGTTTAGCGTCTATGTTCAGTTTGGTTTCTACGCTGTCTTTTGTGAGCGAATTTGGCAAGGTTATTAGCTTTGCATTTTTTATTAATATCACGGAATCGGTTGGTTCTAAGGCTATTTCGTCTATTAATAATTTGTGTAGTTTGTCTTTGAAATTGAGGTGGTATTTGTAAATATTGAGCTTTATTTTTTTTGAGTAAAACAAGTTTTCTTGCTTTTTGTATGCCTCCTCGTTTACAAGAAAGTCCTTGATAAAGAATGAGATACGCTCTGCACCTGTTTGTCGCATAAACTTATTGTTGATTGATTTCATATTAAAAACGCCGTCTTCCAAATTAAAGATATTTACCTGTGCGGTTTTAAAATACGGACTTATCAATTGGTATAAATCACTTTTTATTATTGTGATTTTGCTCACGTCATTTGATACTGCCTTATTGGTTTGCAGAATTTTAAATGTCGGTTTTTGTATGTCTAACTTATTTATTACAAGCTCTTTATCCATTAATATTCTTATCGGCGATAGCCCTTTTAGAGTTAAACTTTTTAGCGAAATATTGTATAGCGAACTTATTTTTTTGTTAGTTTTTTTCAGCTTTTCGTAGTTTGCCGAGTCGGGTATAAGTTGCAGATTTTTTATTTGGATGTATCCCGTAAACAGCTCTAAACTAAGGTCTTCAAACTTTACGTGATACACTCCTTTGCTCTCTTTTTCCACAAAGTTATTCAAAGGCTTTTCAAAGATAGCGGTTGCGAAGAAATACAACAATATCTCTAATGCTAATGCAATGATTATGAGACTTATACCAACCCATAATGCTATCTTGCTTGCAAGTTTTAATTTAGATTTTGTTGCGTCCTCCATTTATTCTGTTATTCTAATTTTAGGTCTTTCACAAGGCAGTTTATATTTGATTTTTCTTGTTCGTTGCCCCAAAGGTCAATTTGATTTTTTATAGCTTTGAAATCAGAACTTTTTATCGAGTCAGATATGTTAATGCCGTGAGTATCATACATTTTCATTACCATATACACGTCTATTTGGTTGGTGCTTTTTGCCGGTTGAAACCTCATTGCATCATTATTGATGGAGCTTAGCAGGTTTATATCCTTTAATTTTTGTGTAATTATTTTTAGATAATATTCCGGTATTAAAGTCTTGTTATACAGCTCTTTAAGAGAGTATGCACGTTTGCCTTCTTCAAACCTTTCTATAATTATTTTCATTATCCATAAAGCCAACTGCTTCTCGGTGTATAAACTTAGGTCTTTGTCATCAAAAATATCGGGGTTTACCCGCATGTTTTGAATCGCAAAAGTGAGTTTCACACCTATTAATATTAGCATCCATGTGGTTTGCATCCAAATCAAAAACAGAGGCAAGGCGGCAAAACTGCCGTATATGGCGTTCATCCTCGTGGTGTATGCCTGCAAATGCACGTAGCCGTATTGAAAAAGGTGGTATAATATCGTAACCACGAACCCGGCGATGAGGGTCGGACGGATTTTCACGTTGGTGTTTGGAATTACCATGTAAAGCGTGGTGAACAAAAACCACGACAGTAAATACGGCAAAATTCTGACAAGGTGCAAGGCTATCGGGTGGATTATTTCGGTTGGGGCGCTTGCTTTTAGTTGTGTGGAAATGAACACGGATATGCTTCCCGATAGAATCATCAGCACCGTTCCAAGTATCACAATTGTCAGATAATCAGTGATTTTGCGATGAATGCTTCTTGTGTTTTTCACAGCCCACAACTTGTTGAACGACATCTCAATATTGCTCATCAACTGCATCACCGACCAGATTAACATCACCAAACCGATACCGGCTATCAGTCCGCCTTTTGCCGTGTTGAGCATCGAGTGAACAAAATCCAGCAGGTAGGCAAGTATCTCTTTTTGTGTTGCCAATTTTTTTTCAACCTCGCGTTCAAGAATTTTATCCAAACCAAAGCCCTGTGCTATCCCAAACACCAACGCCAGCAACGGCACTATTGATAAAATTGTGAAATAGGTTAATGCTGAGGCTCTTACGCTTAGTTTGTCTTTTTTGAAACCCGAAAATGTGATGTATATAATTTGCAAAAAATGTATCAACCTTTTTTTCATAAACGACAAATCGGCATCGTTATAAGTCCAAATTTTCTCGGTGAAAAAATATTTTATATTTAACTTCTTGATTTCCATTTAATTATCAGTTTTTAGGTTTCGACTTAAAAAAGGATTTTCCTCGGGGTTAGGGTAGGGATACTCCTGTATTTTGCCGTCTTTATATTGCAATAATTGCATTTGCCCGTCCTGCAAACACGCAAAAGTTTGCTGGCTCAGCCATTCGCCCGTATTTATAATTTGCGAGCCTTTGCCGATGTCCAATTTCATCGGTATGTGCCTGTGTCCGAAGACATAATAATCGCAATGCTCCTTCTTGTTAAACTCTTTTGCATATTGGTACAAAGTCTCATTTGCCAACGATTTAAAGCTCGGATATTTCTCCTTTTTCCGCCTCGAATGCGACCACGACGAAGCTATTTTAAAAGCACAATTTGGGTGTATCTTTGAAAAGCCCCATTGCAAAAATTTATTTGTGAAAATTTTTTTCAGAAATTTGTAATCATAATCGCCCTTGCCAAGCCCGTCGCCGTGAGCCATATAAACCTGTTTGTTTTGAAGTTCAATTTTCAAAGGCTTATGAAAAATCTTCACATTCAGCTCTTTGGCAAGATACGATTTCAACCAAATATCATGATTTCCTGAAAAAATATACACAGGAATATTGTTGTCGGTAAACTCCAAAAGTTTAGCAAAAAAACGCACATAGCCCGCAGGTACAACGCTTTTATACTCCCACCAAAAATCAAAAATATCACCCAACAACCACAAATTTTCAGTCATTGGCATTATCTCCGTCAGCAAATTACATATCAAGATTTCCCTAGCTCGGCTTGTCTCGCTATCGGGGTATCCTAAATGTAAATCTGATAAGAAATAATTATTCATGGGCATTTTCAGAGTCTAAAAAACTAACAAACAGCATAATTTTAGATACAAAAGTAAAAAAAAAACAATAATGAATTTCTAAAAAACAGTTTTTTTGCAAAACATTATAAAACTAAATCTTTTTTTCTTATCTTTGACTTTTATTAATCCCTAAAACATTACCAATGGATACTTATTTCTCAAAAGTTAAAAATTATATTAACGACTTAGACCTTATGATTATAAAAGAAAACCAGGAGCAAGGTATTTTTGTAGTTGAAGACGAAGAAGAAGGACTAAAAAATACTATAATTGCCGTTTCTGATCCTATTGTAATCATACAACAGCATATCTTTGATTTAAAGGAAGATAACTTAGAAATTTTTAAAGAACTTCTACAAAAAAATCAAGATATAATACATGGTGCTTTCACGTTAGACGAAACAGGCAAAAAAGTGTTGTTCAGAGACACACTGCAAGTTGAAAACCTCGACCTTAATGAATTAGAAGGCTCATTACAATCGCTGTCGTTGCTAATGTCGGAATATGCAGGAAAAATATTAGAATTTTCGGCATAACTTTGAAAAAACTTATTTTAAAATAAGTTTAATCCTAAAAAAACATAAAAATAGAGGCGTATAATTTTACATGCCTCTTTTTTTAAACAAAAAACAAACATTAAACTAAAATATTTGCAAAAAACAATTACTCTTTTTTTCACAAGACTAAATATAATTACATCAATTTCTTATCTTTGCATCTAAAATTCATAAAACAAATATAATTTCAGCAAGATACAAAATCACAATAAAATGAAATACACCTTATATATTATATTTACAATCTCATTTTTTTTTGTAAATATTTCATCATCGCAAGCACAAAAGCGATTGCTTAGAAAAGCAGACGCAGCTTTCAAGACAGGCGAATATTTTAAAGCCGTTGAAAAATATGAAAAAGTATACAACAAAACTTCCAACAAAAAAGACAAAGCAAAAATCGCTTTTCAAATAGGCGAAAGCTATCGTTATATCGACAAGCTCAAAAGTGCAAAAAGATGGTATCGATACGCCGTGAAAAACGAATATCAAAATCCGTTATGCGTGTTGTATTACGCCCAAATCTTGATGACTGAGGAAGACTATGAGAAAGCCTTGCCACAGTTTCAGAAATATTCCAAATTAGTTCCCGACGACCCCCGCGGTATGAATGGCGTAAAATCCGTAAAGATGATAACGGAAAATAAAAACGCAACATCGAGATACCTCATTACGGCAATCAAAGAAATAAACTCGCGAGACGAAGACTACTCGCCGTCATTCGGTAAAACCCCAACAGAATTGTATTTCACCTCAAACCGAGCATCGGCAACAGGCGAAAACACAAGTAACATCACAGGCAAACATTACGCCGATATCTTCATGGTGCAAAAAGACCGAAAAGGAAAATGGAGCGAGCCTGTTCCAATTCCCGGCGAAGTAAACACTCAGGGAAGCGAGGGAACACCGGTACTTATAAATAGCGGTGCTACAATGTATTATACATCATGCCCGCAAGAAGAAGGAGCTGATATGGGATGCAAAATATTTATGTCTCGCAAAGGAGCAAACGGCTGGTCGGCTTCCAAGAAAATAGAAATCGTGAAAGACAGTAGTATCACAGTTGCCCATCCCGCAATAAGTAAAGACGAATTAACGCTATACTTTGTAAGCGACAATCTGCCCGACGGAAAAGGCGGTAAAGACATCTGGGTAACAACACGCACAAGCCCGGGAGGCAAATGGGGCAAACCCATAAATTTGGGCGGTGCTATAAACACCCCCGGCGACGAAGTTTTCCCGTACTTGCGAGAAGACGGCACATTATATTTCGCATCAGACGGGCAACCCGGATTGGGCGGTCTTGACATCTTTAAAGCAAAAAAAGAGAACAACTCTTGGGTGGTTTCAAACATGAAAGCTCCAATCAATTCGCCCAAAAACGACTTCGGAATATGCTTTTTTGAAGACAAAGAAATTGGCTATTTCACAAGTTCACGCAAAAAAAACGATGACATATATTACTTCAATCTACCGCCTTTGGTGTTCACATTGAAAGGAAAAATAACAAACTCGAAAGACGATTTGCCCTTAGCCGAAGCCACTGTAACCCTGCAAGGCAACAACGGGCTTGAACTAAAAACCAAGTCAAGCAAAGAGGGAACTTTCGTATTCAACCTTAAACCAAATACAGATTACACCGTAGTAGCATCAAAAAAAGACTACCTGAAAGGCAAACGCAACACATCTACAAAAGGCTATAAATCAAGCAAAACCTTAGAGGTATTGATAGACCTTCCGCCAATTACCAACACAATCGAGCTTCCAAATATTGAGTACAGTTTGGGCGACACAACACTTCGCCCCGAGTCAAAAGTGGCTTTGGATAAACTTGTGGAAACGCTAAACGTAAACGACAACATCACCATTGAGTTGATGGCAAATACCGACTTCCGAGGCGGCGATGCCTACAACTTGAAACTTTCGCAAGGTCGTGCCAATTCCGTAACAAGCTACCTTGTTTCAAAAGGCATCAAAGCCGACAGGTTGGTATCAAAAGGATATGGCGAAACCAACCCCAAAAAGGTAAATGAAAAAATAGCCAGACAATACGATTTCCTAAACGTGGGCGATGTGCTTACGGAAGAATTTATAACCAACTTAACCAACGAAGACCAAAAAGAAACTTGCCACCAACTTAATCGTCGTACCGAGTTCAAAGTCCTCAGTACCGACTATGGCATGAATACAATTAAATTTGGAGAATAAATAAAATGACAACAGAACGATATAATCAAAGAGGCGTATCAGCCTCAAAAGAAGACGTGCATCAAGCAATCAAGAACCTTGATAAAGGCTTGTTCCCCAAAGCATTCTGCAAAATAATTCCGGACATCTTGGGCGGGCAAAGCGACTACTGCAACATAATGCACGCAGACGGAGCAGGCACGAAATCATCATTGGCATACATCTATTGGAAGGAAACAGGCGACCTGTCCGTATGGAAAGGCATAGCCCAAGATGCCCTGATTATGAACATCGACGACCTGCTTTGCGTTGGTGTAGATGACAATATTTTAGTCTCATCGACCATAGGACGAAACAAAAATTTAATTCCCGGCTCGGTCATCAAGGCGGTGATAGAAGGCACTGAGGAGGTGCTTCAAAATCTTAGAGACAACGGCATAAACGCCATTCTCACAGGTGGCGAAACCGCAGATGTCGGCGATTTGGTTCGCACAATAATAATAGACTCAACGGTAACTGCAAGAATCAAAAGAGACAAGATAATCGACAATGCCAACATCGCACCAAATGATATTATAATAGGACTTGCATCGTTCGGACAAGCAAGCTACGAGACGGAATACAACGGTGGTATGGGAAGCAACGGTCTTAGCTCGGCACGCCATGATGTTTTTAATAACTACTTGAAAACCAAATACCCCGAGAGTTTCGACCCCGCCATCCCAAGCGACCTTATATATACGGGAAGCAAAAAAATAACAGATGCCACCACAATCCCAAATATCAATGTTGGGAAAATGGTGCTTTCGCCAACTCGCACTTACGCCCCTGTTATAAAGAAAATATTGGAGAAATTCCGCAATCAAATACATGGTATGGTGCATTGTTCCGGCGGTGCTCAGACCAAAATTTTGCATTTTGTTGATAATCTAAAAATCACAAAAGACAACCTATTCCCAACGCCCCCGTTGTTTGAAATGATACAGCAAGAATCCGGCACATCGTGGCAAGAGATGTACAAAGTGTTTAACATGGGGCATCGCATGGAGATATATTGCCCCAAAGAATACGCCGATGACATCATCGCTATTTCCAAAGAATTTAACATCGATGCACAAATAGTTGGACGTTGCGAAGCATCAACGAGCAGAGAATTATTGATAAAATCACAATACGGCGAGTTTAAATATAATTAAATTTCGCTGTACTGAGTGTGTAATTTATTATTGGAAAAAATGGAAAATAATAAAAAGAAAAAAAGTTTAAAAGCTATTATTGTAACTCTTGTTGCAAGTATTTTGGGCTTTGGAGTTGCATTGGCTGGGAGTTATAGTTCAAGTAATTTTGTAGGCAACATTCCCCTGTTTGCATTTGCCGTGTTACTTGCATTTGGAATTAACTGGCTGTTTTTTATTCCGTCTTTTATTTTTCAAACTGAAAAGTTTTTTGATTTAACGGGAAGCCTAAGTTATATTTCAGTTATAATTATTAGTGTAATTCTTAGCTCCACAAAAGACGTTCGCTCACTTACTATTTTAGTCTTGGTGTTAATTTGGGCAATAAGGCTCGGCTCATTTTTATTTATAAGAATTATGAAGGCAGGGAAAGATTCTCGCTTTGATGAACTTAAAGTTAATTTTTTTAGTTACCTGTCAGTCTGGACTTTACAAGGCTTATGGATAACGTTTACGTTGGCAACCGCACTTGTTGTAACTACAAGTTCAAACAAAATTTCTTTTGATATATTTGCAATTATTGGGATTATAGTTTGGCTTATAGGTTTTGCATTTGAAGCAATATCCGATTTTCAAAAATCAAAATGGAGAGCAAAACCCGAAAACAAAGGCAAGTTTATAAATGTCGGCTTATGGAGCAAATCACGCCATCCAAATTATTTTGGCGAAATCACAATTTGGTTGGGAATTGCAATCATGGCATTTCCTGTATTGAAAGGTTGGCAATTTGTCTCATTGATTTCACCGCTGTTTGTAACCTTCCTGCTCACAAAGGTAAGCGGAATCCCAATTTTAGAGAAACGTTCTGACGAAAAATGGGGAGGACAAGCAGACTATGAAGAATATAAAAAGAACACACCCGTATTAATACCTAAGTTGTAGTTTGTTTTAGATATGACGAGTGTGTATCTTGATTTTTTTTGTGTAGTTTATTATTGGAAATTAGTTGTCAAAAAACTCAGGTTTAGCCTCATAACAAGCATTGCGTAACAGCTTTGCTTGTTGTTGGGCGTGCTTGTCAAAGTCCTTGCTTGAATCGGCAAAGATGATGCCTCGCGATGAGTTTATTAGCAGTCCGCCATTGCTGTTTATGCCGTTTTCTACAACCGAACGAAGGTCGCCACCCTGAGCCCCCACACCGGGAACTAACAGAAAATTGTCAGGCACAATGGTTCTTATTTGCTTTAAATCTTCGGCTCTCGTAGCACCCACTACAAACATTAGTTGCTCTTTATCAGCCCATTCCGTGGATTTTCTCAGTACATGCTCAAAAAGTTTAGTGCCACTGTTGTCTTCGATTTTTTGAAAATCAAAAGCTCCTTTGTTGGAGGTCAATGCCAATAAAATCACTTGCTTATCCTCAAATTCCAAAAACGGACTTACGGAATCTTGCCCCATGTACGGAGCTACGGTGATGGCATCAAACGGCATTGATTTGAAAAAAGTGTGTGCATACATTTTGGAAGTGTTGCCGATGTCGCCACGTTTTGCGTCGGCTATAAGGTATATTTCCGGGTATTTTGTTTTTATATATTCGGCAGTTTTTTGCAGGGTCTCCCAACCTTTTGCACCGTTTGCTTCGTAGAATGCAACATTGGGTTTGAAGGCTACGGCATACTCTGCGGTTGCATCGATTATGCGTTTATTGAACTCATATACAGGGTCTTGCATGTCGCTTAAACATTGCGGTATGAGGTTTATGTTAGAGTCTAATCCCACGCATAAAAAACTTTTTTTTATTTTTATTTGCTTACTTAGGTCGGAAATTTTCATGTTTTTTGTAATTATATTGTTAATTTTAAAAATTAAATCTTAACAAAAGTAATAAAAATATTCATTCCGTAATTATGATTTTTAAGATAAAAAACACCTTGCACATATTTTTGATGTTGATTTTAATGGCATTTTCCACGCCTTTGCAAGCCCAATATATTGCTGAAATTTTGGAGTATAAACCTGCTCCCGGGCAATTTATAAACACAAGTTGTGGCGTACCTGATGCTACTAAATCATTGATTAATAGCACGAAAGGAAATCTATCGCTCGGTGCTTTTGGCGGATATGTGATTTTTAGATTTGAAAAGCATGTTGTGAATGATGAAAATAATCCCTACGGTGTTGATTTTACTATCTTTGGAAACCCTTTAAAATCACAGCTTTATGATGTTGAAACTTGGTCGGAGCAGGGCATCGTGTCGGTGATGCAAGATGCCAATAATAACGGTTTGCCCGATGAAACTTGGTACGAACTTGCAGGCAGTAAATATTTTTTTCCAGCAACAAAAAAGCATTACAAAGTTACTTATATAAATCCGAAAAAGGATTTTGCCGTTGATGTTCCGTGGTTTGATAATTTGGGAAATGAAGGCTGTTTGAATATTAATTCCTACCATTCGCAACCCTATTATCCTATGTCGCCACCTTTCAATTTTGATGCTGTAAATCAGGAACGTTACAGCTTGCAAGGCTCTTGTATTGAGGAAGATATGAGGGTAAATGACTTTGGCGAAATAGAACTGCAACCGCAAGCGTTTGGCTATGCCGACAACCATTCTGTTAATTTGAATTGCCTTGACTACACCTTGCCCGACAACCCTTATACACTCGAAATTGAGAACTCCGGCGGAGATGCTTTTGATATTTCTTGGGCGGTGGACAGTGCCGGCAATTATGTTGATTTGGATTCCATTTTGTTTATAAAAGTACACACTGCCATCCTTGCCGATGCGGGCGAATTTGGCGAAGTTTCCACGGAAATACGAGGGGCGATAGACATTCCGTCGATGCCGAATATCGGGGGAGTGAGGGATAGAATTGTAATCAAAAGACCGCCGAAATACATCGCCGGGGGCGAGTATCAGATAGAACTTGCGGTGTTTGAAAATGGTAGATACAACCCTGATGCTCAGATTGAATGGAGTTTTAATTTGAGTGAAAATAATGTTAGTATTGATGCCAATAACTTGTTGGTTTTCAGTGGTATAAATGCTATGTTGGAGGCTGAGGCAAGGCTGAAAAACAAGCCTGATATAAGTGCAAAACTCACATGCAAATTGATAAGCCCCACTAATATAAAAGGTGTTGATGCAGAGAAGGTTGCGGTATATCCTAACCCGGTAGGCAAGAATTTATTTGTGCGAGGTGTGGAAATTGCCAATGTTGAAATTTTTGATTTTGCAGGTAAAAAAATCATGCAACTAACAAAATATAAGCTCGAAAATCCTATTTCAATCGAGCATTTGCCACAAGGTTTTTATATTATAAAGGTGTCTGCCTCCGATTTTACAAAAAACTTGATTTTTATAAAATCTTGATGAGGCTATGAGAAAAATTTTCAACATTTTATGTTTTTTATTTTTGGTAAATTTGATTTTTGCTCAAAAAAACGACACCATTTTGCATGTGGAAACAGTAACTGTAGAGGTAAATAAATTGTTTAAAAAATCAGATGCCGGAATGAAAAAATCCGTTGTGGATTCTACTATTTTGGCGAGTAAAATTAATAATTCATTGTCGGAATTGCTGGCGGAAAACACACCGATATTTATAAAATCTTACGGTAGGGGAAGCCTTACCACTGCGTCTTTTCGTGGGACGGCAAACTCGCATACTGCCGTGATTTGGAATGGATTAAGTATCAATAATCCGATGTCGGGCATGGTGGATTTTTCGCTTATCCCGATGTATGTGATTGATGATGTTAATCTGCAATATGGGGCTGCTTCCTTGTCGGGGCAGAGCGGTGGAATAGGGGGGGCGGTTAATATCGGGAATGTCGCAGATTGGAGTAATAAAAAATCTTTTAAGTATTTGAAATCTTATGGCAGTTTTGCCTCCTTTGATGATTTTCTTGCTTTGAATTTTGGCAATGATAAACTTCAAATAAAGACAAGAATTTATAAAATTATTTCTGAAAATAATTTCACTTTTATAAATAGGAGCATCGGAAATATTGACACGCTTACAGGCAAGATAACTAACCCTTTGGATACGAATAAAAACGCCAATTACGAAAAATACGGCTTGCTTCAAGAGGTGTATTATCGCCTGAATAACAGCAATATAGTGTCGGTAAAGTATTGGGGGCAATTTGCGGGAAGGGCGATTCCGAATGCTGTGAGTTTTGAAGGTTTTGACGATGCAAGTTTCAGCAATCAGCTTGATGAAGACAATAAGTTTGTGGCAGATTGGCAATGTTTTTGGGGCGGTTCAAAGTTGATTTTGAAAAGCGGATATTCGCAAAAAAAAGTGAAATATACTTCTGAAAATATGGTGGCAGGTTTGGGAAATATTCCGTCGATATACTCGCAAAGCAAGCAAAAAACTTACTTGAATGCCTTGCAATATCGGTATGATTTCAGTAAGAATTTAACTGTTGAGGCGAAGTTTGATTATGTCTGTCAAAATGTCATTTCGAGAGATAGTGTATCTAAAACAGGCTATGATAAAGTCGAGCAAAAGATGTCGTTTTTTGGGGCAATTCGAAAGAATTTCTATAATAGGCTTAACCTTAATTTCACCTTACGCAAGGACAACCTTAATGGCAATTTTTTGCCAGTAACGCCTTATTTTGGCTTCGATTTTCGCCTTCTGAAAAATGCCAATTTTATACTAAAAGGCAATGTGGCACGCAACTATCACAGCCCCTCGCTTAATGATTTGTATTGGCAACCCGGGGGCAATATCAACCTGCTTGCCGAAAAGGGAGTTGGCGGAGAATTGGGCTTGGAATTTCAAAAAATAATACTTCACAGCTTGCTGAATATCGAAGCCACAACCTATTATTCCGATATTGATAATTGGATAATTTGGTTGCCGAGTTTCAAGGGATATTGGTCGCCTTTTAACATAAAAAAAGTGATTAGCAAGGGGCTTGAAGTTGCTTTTTCTTTAAAAGGGGAAGTGAAAAATATGCGGTATGTTATCAATGCTAATTATGCTTATACGTCGTCGGTTAATCATGGAGAGCCTCTAAATTGGGGTGATAATTCCTGCGGTAAACAGCTGGTATACATTCCATTACACTCAGGTAATCTGTTTGTTGATTTGGAGTATAAAGGTTTTTTTGTAAGCTGGCAACACAACTCATACAGCGAGCGATTTACCACTTCGAGCAATGATATTACACGTCGAGATTGGTTGTATCCTTACTTTATGAATGATATTGCTTTGGGCAAAAAAATCAACATAAATAATTTCAAAATATCACTAAAATTGAAAGTCTACAATGTTTTTGACGAGGTTTATCACTCGGTTTTGTATCGTCAGATGCCCGGCAGGAATTATACTTTTGTAGCATCAATTTCAATATAATTCGATGATGAAAAATAGTAAAATAATAGCTTTTTTGATTTTGCTAATGAGCCTTTCGGCTTGCATGCAAGACTATAAAATTTGGGAAACGGAAGCTCCGACCATCGAACCTTCGCAGGGTATTTTTATTCTCAATGAGGGCAATTTTATGTATAACAACGCCTCGCTTTCTTACTATGATTTCGCTACAAAAAAGGTGCTGAATGATGTGTTTTTCAATGTAAATAAATTGCCTCTGGGCGACGTGGCTCAGTCAATTACTGTATATGACAATTTGGCGTATATAGTGATAAATAATAGTGGTAAAATATATGCGATTGATATTAACACCTTTAAATATAAGGGCAAAATAATTGGGTTAGATTCGCCGAGGTATATGCTGTTTTTGAGTGAGACAAAGGCGTATGTGAGCAATTTGTACGGTAAAAATATAACGATTGTGAACCCCAAAACTTTTAAAATTACAGGCAAAATAGACGTTAATAATAATGCTGATTTTAATCAACATTCCACCGAGCAAATGTTGAAATTTGGTAAATATGTGTTTGTAAATTGTTGGAGTTATGATAATCAACTGCTTGTAATAGAGGATAATACAGATGAAGTGATTGACTCCATAAAAGTTTTGAAACAACCTAACTCAATGGTGCTTGACAGGTACGGCAAATTATGGGTGCTGTCAGATGGAGGGTATAAGGGCAGTCCGTATCAGCAGGGGCGAGGGGGCTTGACTTGCATTGATGCCAAGACTCGCAAGGTTGAAAAAACATTTTTGTGCGACCTCAATGACAACCCGCGAAGTCTCGCAATAAACGGTTCGCGGGATACTATTTATTTTGTCAATAAGCATGTATATCGCCATGCGGTTTTTTCCAATTCGCCACCGGAGCTATTTGTGAAAGCCCCTCATACAGAGAGCTTTCAGGGGGGGGGCTACAGCCTTGCCATCGACCCGTATTCTTCCGAAATTTACATTGCCGATGCCATTGATTTTGTTCAGAAAGGCGTTGTTTATAAGTTTCGTTCGGATGCCACTCCGCTCGATACTTTTAGGGTTGGGATTATCCCCGGCAGTTTCTGTTTTAAGCATTAATTGCGGTTTGCTCTACTCAAAAACGCATTCGAGATACCCTATTGCAAAGCCTGATTTGATGGTTTGATACTTGGTGATTTTGCCTCCGTTTTCTTTTATGAAGTTTTTGTAATTGTCTGTATTCCAGCGACTATGTAATGGTAATCCGCTTATCCTTAAAGCCGTCTGATGAAGTTTGCCAAACAGATTTGCCCCTGCCCAAAGGTAGGTTGGTGCGATGAATAATCCGCCGGGGCATAGCACGCGTTTGATTTCGGATACGGCTTTTTCGGGTGTCGGCAAAACGTGCAAGATATTTGAGGCTATCACGGTGTCGAATGAGTTTTCGCCGAAAGGCAGTGCGAAAGCGTCGGCTTGCATAAACTTTATGTTGTCGGCATGCTTTATGCTTTGGGCTTTTTTTATCATTTTGTCGGAAAAGTCGCTCGCCGTGATATGCCTTACAGAGTCGGATATGTTGCGAGCAACAAGCCCCGTACCTGTCCCTATTTCAAGCACTTGCATATCGTTTTTTAGTGATTGCCTCATTAAGGAATACATTTTTTCGTAGGCGGTATTTTTGTTTAAAACGGTGTCGTAAAATCGTGATACCCTATTCCAATATTTCTTGTCTTTTTTCATCTAATTTGGCTTTTTTACATTAATTGACTACACACTTTTAGAAGCTGTATTGAGCTTTGAGCCAAACTTCCGAATTATTTTTATAAATTCCGAACATTCCCTTGTCACCCTCAAAATGGTCATAACCAATCATAAAATGGATTTGGTCGCTTAAAGAATAATCAGCAGAAAAACGATTGAAAAATCCACTATTATTTAAATCAAAATAGATAAAATCCGACAATTTTAAAGTACTGTTTAATAATGATTTAGATATATTAAAAGTCATTAAAGAAGAGTTTTTATCCTTAACTAAATTATCGTTGTAATCCAAAACAGCATCGTTTGCTACTTGTAGGCTTAACATCCATTGGTTTGGGGCGTACCAATCCATGCCGAGCAAAGCGTTGATGGTGTTATGCTTCTCAAATTTTGTGGGCAACTGCTTTGATTTGACTGCAAAATGCTTGTTGATATTAAAAGCCATTTCTCCCCTTAATACAAACTGTCCCAATGGTTTAGAGAAGTCGCCACCCACAAAAGTCATCCTGTTGTAGGTCGGGGTGATTTGCAAACCTGTTTGGTCGGCGGTGGTAACGAACACGGGCATTTTGTCGAAAGTGTGCAGTCCCGCCAGCGAGAAATCGATGCCTGACAAATTAAATGTGAGGCGACCTCCAAATTCGCTGTTTTCAAATGTGTGGTCAGGCTCTTTGGCGGGCATCATTTTCAACTGCATGTTGGGTGGGGCAGGCATGGTCATTGCCCAAGGGTTTTTAGGACTTGTTGGTAATATAAAGCCTTTAAATATAGGCACATACACTAATTCTAATTTCATTGCACCTTTAAAATATTGGAATTTGAGAGCCTCCACAGGCATACGGATATCGTCGTAATCGCGAGCCAAAAATTCGGTCATATCCATGGGCGACACCAAATCGGTAATACGCATTCCATCGGCAGAACCCCAGATAACCAGCTGTCTTCCTGCACGAAAGCTCCAATTATCAGTCGAATAATCGAAGTATGCCTCGCGAAGTTCAAAGCCGTTTAGCTCTTTCAAAATGCTGTTTTGGTTTAGGTTGAACGACACGAACATTGATGACTTGCCAAAGGCTTTTTGCAATTCGCCTCTAAACCGTGTGCGAGAACTCATAAAGTCGTTGGGCGATTTGACTCGCATGGCATGGTAAGTGTCGATAAACCCATTGATTTGCAGTTTGTTATCATCTTGCGAGAATGCCAAGATTGATGCAAATATTAATGCTAATGTGATGGTTATTTTTTTCATTTCTTTTAATTTAATTAAGTTATTACTTCCCAATCTTCGATTTCGCCTTTGATTTTTGTGAAAATCTCGGCAGTTTCAAAGTCTGTGATTTCTTTTAAATTTTGATATTTTTCGTTATCTCGCAATTTCAATTTTTTCATTAAATGCGAAAATTCATACTCAATTTGTTTGTCGTGAACAGGTATTTTGATGGGCGAAAAATTAAAATCAATTTTGTTTTTATTGAAGTTGTAATTTCGTTGTTTTGCCTCTTCGTATATCTCTGCTAAGTATTGATTTATAGCTTCTAACGGTTTTTCTGTTTGTTTGAAGCGATTTAGTTGAGGATGATTTTTGTATCCTTTTGTTTTATTTTCTAAAGCGTTTTTAGCGAGAAGAGTTTCACGCCACAGGGCTACTAATCCCTTAGCATCAAGATATTTAAAATTTATAGACCATAATCTCATAATTCTATTTTTAATTTATATTTTCCCGTTGTCTTTCTACCATTCTTGCAAACTCACCATTTTGCTTTATCAACTCAGCAGGACTACCTGTTTCAATAACTTTTCCGTCTTTTAGCACAACAATTTTGTGAGCATTAGCCACTGTT
>PDWI01002743.1_pt1 | contig 26004 bp, 29 predicted proteins | sample 1430891 | NCBI WGS metagenome assembly PDWI01 (sample SAMN01162508, study PRJNA174530) | Oral metagenome, whole genome shotgun sequencing project. | biome: Marine environment; feature: Marine mammal; material: Swab sample of the gingival sulcus; isolation source: swab sample of gingival sulcus...
TGCTCCGATACGTGCCAGGTCCTGGATATCACGCTGAATCAACGTATCGGCATAATCTCTATACCAGGCCATTCGCCTTCGTGATGTCGCACGTGCGAGAGCTGCTGGATAACCTCCGGATGCGACTCGCTCAGCGAGTTTCACGCCTAACCGTTTACCCGGTTGTTCTACCTGAAAAGAGGCATTGAAAAGTGACGACAGAAAATGAGTGTCTCTACCGGCCAGCTCTGCTTGAGATAAAGGGTGTAGCCGGAGGATTTCCATACGACCGGCCAGCGAGTCTCCCAACCTGGGTACCAGCAGTACATTTGCTGAGCCGGTCAGAATGAAGCGGCCAGGTTCCCGTCGCTTGTCCACTTCGGCTTTTAAAGAGGTGAATAACTCTGGTACCCGTTGTACTTCATCAAGGATAACCCGCTCTGGAAGGTCAGCTACATAACCAACAGGGTCATTTTGTGCTGCTGCACGCTGTACATCGTCATCAAAGGTGTAATACGTAAAGTTTTCTTCCTCCCCGACTAACTGCGCCAAGGTAGTCTTGCCGCATTGACGAGGCCCATGAATCAGCACCACAGGCGTGTCTGTCAAGGCTTCTACAACACGATCACGAAGATAACGAGGATATAGAGTATGGTGTATCATAGCGGCTAATCGTAAACGTATAGCCGACTAATTGCAAGTTTTGTCTCGACCAATTGAAAATTAATGAGCGACTAATTGAAAATGTAAAGGATAGATAAGGATGCCCACCTACTGCCTTTCCGTTACAGGTAATATGAAAAATTACTCACTATCCGTGATTTACTTCATTGCCAAGAGCTTTGCCTGCTTTAAATTTCCAACAGTTTTTGCCGGGATTGTCATCGCGTTACCTGTCTGTGGATTTTTCCCTTTCTGTAAGGGTTCACCGGCCTAAATTTCCCCGTACGTTCGGAGCGTAAATCGGTCATAGATGGGTCTGTTTCGATTAGAATGTCTAAAAATCGTCTAACGATTGCCATGCATTCTTGTGATGCTAATATCTATCCTCAGGTATCAGATAATATAATGAGTCAGTCTCTTCAAAAGAATATCTTCCAGGTTTCTTCTTGAATCAAGTACTGACAAAACAAATACCTTTGAACCTGAAATTTTATACAGCACACGCCAAGGGTCAATAACCATTTCTCTATAGATAGTTATACCTTGGTCGTGCAACTCTGGAACAATTCTGCATCTCTCTGGAGAAAGAGCGAGTCCTGATACCCGTTTTTTTATTTTACCTAGTATTTTCAAAGCAGTACTTGGACTATCCTGGGCAATATAGTCAATTATGTTTGCAAGATCATTTTGAGCAGTTTCCGCCCAGATAACCTCATACTTCTTTTGCATTTTCTCTAACTCTTTTTTCAAGATCAGAAAAAACATCTTCCTGAGACCGAACCTTCCCCTGCCTGATATCATCTTCACCTTGCGAAATAAGCTTAAGTAAACTTATAGCGTTACGCATGTTTTCATAACTTACAGGGTCTTGCAGGACAGCCCTGGGCTCTCCATTCTGAGTAATAATCATTGGTCTCTGAGTCTCATTGATTTGCTTAAGAACATCAGCTGCCTGATTTTTCAAATATGTAATGGGTCTAATATCTTCAGTAAGATTCACAAAGCATCTCCAGTCTTTTTATCGTACTATATTCAGACTCTTCGTAAAGGTAAATGGGAAAAAAATTTAAGTTGAACTTGAAACCAACACGATATGATCACGACCAAGCATTAAAAGCCTGCTGGAGCATAACCAATAAGGGGAAAGAAGATGAGCTGATGGACGAAGTAACTTTGCTTAACAACGTGGCGGCAGGTTACGCCGCCAACGATTTACATTTCTGCAAAGACATTTCTGAGAGGCAATTTCAAAAGGCTCTTGACAAGGTGTTTAAGGGTTGACAGTTTATATTATAATTAAACAAAGTCCCAGCTCAATCGAGCCGGGGGCTTTTCTTTTCCGACCCGATCCAGGGCCGAACAACTCCACCAAATCCGTATAATTGAGTAATAAATAATACAATCTCAGCTTCTTCCTTAACCTCATAAAAAAAAGCCGATTTTTCTAAATAGACCCGTATTCCACTGGTAGGCGAGGCGGGATTCGAACCCGCGACCTTCGGTTTTGGAGGTCATTTACATTTTTTACCTTATTCATCATGTTGCTAAATATTGCTCAGCAAGCCCCCTTTACCTTTAAAACAAAAAAAGCCGAACAGCATGTAACTGTCCGGCTTTTATACAAATAAATGGTCGGGGCGGTAGGATTCGAACCTACGACCTCCTGCTCCCAAGGCAGGCGCGCTAACCAGGCTGCGCTACGCCCCGACGCTTTATTTTCTACTTAATCGAAAGCTCAGCTTATCTACTCCACTTGGGGCACAAATGCAAGTATTTTTACTCAGTTTTTTTGTATATTCTGAAAGCTGCCTGATGCCACATACAAAATCATCTCCCATGCCTATTTTATCAATATGAAGCTTAATTTTTACTTGACGCTGCATTCTTATCATGCTAAATACCCCTGTCATTATTTGATTTGATGTAACACTGAACATTTGTTCCTCGGTAGCTCAGCAGGTAGAGCAGGTGGCTGTTAACCACCCTGTCGGGGGTTCGAGTCCCTCCCGAGGAGCCAATTTTAAGCCTGGTCTTTATGATCAGGCTTTTTTTTGTGCCTCACCTTTACCCTCCTTCTGCTTCTTGCCTATCCGCTTAAACAGTGGTATCTACTCTTACTCACTGTTTTTAGGGCAGACAAATATCCACTTCAATTTTTTCTCATTATCATGCACACAACTACATATTGTATAGGTATCGACACCGGCGGAACGTACACAGACGCGGTATTAATGGATACCAATACCAGGCAGGTTCTCCACCAGATAAAGGTCCGCACGACACACAACGACCTCAGCATTGGCGTAAGCGAAGCTCTGGCACAACTCCTGAAAAATGCTATAGAGCCATCTTCCATAACCAGACTGGCTGTTTCCACCACTCTTGCAACAAATGCCATTGTGGAGGGGCGCGGAGCTAAAGTTGCTTTATTCGTGCTGGGCACTGTCCGCCACTTCAAGCTTCCCATTGTCGCAAATATATTTTTAAAAGGTGGGCACACTATAACCGGCGATGAAGCGCAGCCACTTGATATGGAAGAATTAATTGACACGCTCCAGAGCATAAAAAATGAGGTCGAAAGCTACGCAGTTTGTGGCAGCATGTCTATTCACAACCCTACCCATGAGCTGGTAGTTGAAAAAGCAATCTCGTTGATCGATCCTGAAAAACCTGTTTTTAGCTCACATCGGATTTCCTCACACCCAGGCATGCATGAACGATCAGCAACGGCCTGCCTCCATGCCAAGCTGCAACCGCTTATGGTCAACTTTCTGGCATCCATCCAGCGTTCCATGCTGGCACTTGATATATCGTGTCCGGTTGCCATCATCTGTGGTAATGCTTCTGGGGCAACTTTGGATGAAACAATCGAAAAAGCAGCGATTACCATGGCCAGTGGGCCTGCAGCCACAGCAATGTTTGGTGCAGAAAGTACCCCCCGGGAGGCCATAGTTGTTGATGTCGGTGGGACAACCACAGATATATGTCTGGTTAGGGACAGCGCTCCAATTATGAGCGATAAAGGATGCCAGATAGGTAAATGGACAACCCATGTACAAGCAGTAGATATGTATACTGCTGCCAGTGGTGGGGACAGCCACGTGAATTGTGATAATCGGGGACGTGTCTCTCTCCACCCTTACCGGGTTCTCCCTCTGGCAATGACCTCTGATATCCCATCCCCAACCACCTGGCTGGATACAGGAAAAAACAGTTATCTGGTCCTGCCTGCAAATGAAGAGCACAGCTTACCTGGTGATAACCCCATCTTAGCTCATTTGCTTGCCAATGGGCCATCAACGCCTACTGAACTTGCAGAGGCTACCTCTATCCAGGGCATTGCGCTGGAAAAACGACTGGAGCAAATGGCGTACAATCAGCAGGTCATCCTGACGGGTTTTACCCCAACCGATGCACTGCATGTGTTCGGTGAACTTGCGCTTGGCGATAAGGAAATGAGTACCGCAGGAGCCAAAATACTTGCAGAGCAATGCGGACTCAGCCTTGAAATGTTCTGTCAAACTGTTCTTGATACCACCAAGCAAGCGATTGAAAATATTATCCTTACCTATCTGGTACGCAAAAAATGGTCAAAAGAGCAATCTGCAGTGCTGCTCGGTTCAAACAGCAATGACTTCTTCTCCCTTTCCTATTCCCTTCATCTCCCAATAATCGGCATTGGTGCGGCGGCACGTTCATTTCTCCCGGATATTGCCAAGCGGTTGCATACAACGGTCACCTTTCCAGAACATTATGCAGTGGGTAATGCTATTGGGGCAGCACTCATCGGCTTACAACAACGCAGTGCAGATAAATAATCTACAACCACCTGCTTCCCGGATGTAACCAGGCTGTCACGCTGACGGTCTGGTTATAACGATCATTTGCCACTCGCCCTTTAGTCAAAGTTCCCCTCTCCGTTCTTTACTTTTACCTGCAAAAGCTTATTGTGAAGGGTTGAGACTGAAAACTACCTCTACAGCCAAGAGCAGGATAATGTGCCATGGAATCATTTATCAGCCAGCTTGAAACAGCTCTGCAGACCTCTCTTCTGCTTTCAATGGCCATCGCCTATGTGGGTGGTTTACTGGCAAGTCTTACTCCCTGCATCTATCCCATGATTCCCATCACAGCAGGAGTAGTGGGTCACTCCAATATTGGTGGCTCAAAATGGCGTGGCTTTCTGCTTTCTCTTGCTTACGTATTGGGCATGGCCATTACCTATGCAGGCCTGGGCATCTTTGCCGCAGCCACGGGGCACTTTTTTGGCACGGTGAACAGCCACCCCATCACCTTTGTTGTGGTGGGTAATATCATTTTACTGTTTGGGCTGGGGATGCTTGAGGTCTTTTCCATTCCTTACCTCTCCCATAACGTGACAACTAGGTCAAAAGGTGTGGCCGGTGTCTTTTTAGCCGGGATGCTCTCAGCCTTTGTGGCTGGTCCCTGTACAGCACCAGTGCTTGGGGTGCTGCTTGCCTATGTGGCATCTACCCAAAATCTGTTGACCGGAGCCGCCCTGCTTTTCATTTTCTCTTTTGGCATGGGGACTCTGCTGATTGCAGTGGGCACCTTTTCAAGCATCCTGACCGCTATCCCAAAATCCGGTAACTGGATGAACAAGATCAAGATCGCCATGGGAATCATCATGATTATCTTGGCCGAATATTTCTTCATTAAAGCTGGAACACTGCTTATTTAACACACTAAAATCAACACTAAGGACGACTCTATGATGAACCGTTTCAAGCTCCTGCCACTCGTACTCCTGCTCTTTTTTCTTCCCGGTCTTGTATCTGCAACACAACTCGGTGAAAAACTGGCAACGTTCAAACAGCAAGATATGAACGACAATACCATTGATATGAACAGTATTATCGGGAAAAAACCGGTTATGCTGGTGTTCTGGGCTTCATGGTGCCCAAACTGTAAAACCGAGGCTGCTAAAGTTAACCAAATAGTGGCTCAGTATAAAGATCGCGGGATGGAGTTTATCGGCATAAACATTGGGTACAACGACTCCATTGCCCGTGCCCGATCTTTCATCAAAAAAAACAAAATGGCCTACCCATCGGTTTTTGATAAATCAAACAGGATCACCAGAAAATACATGGTGCATGGGGTGCCCACCGTCATCGTGGCCGATGCAAACGGTATCGTCCAGTTCCGTAATTATGGGGTTCCGGAGATAACCGAAGCTCATTTTAAACAGTTGATGGGGAATTAAGCAGGGAGATCAGGGGGCGTTTTCTTCACTGACAGGCGTATAGGCCTGTTGTACTGCGGTTGGGATGGAACAGGGCCTGCCAGTTTCCAGGTTACAGAAAATAAACAGGGTTTCTGCCCTGGCAATGACTGTGTCATCGGCAGGCCGGTAAAATTTGAATTTTCGTACTGAACGAAACTTTTTAATGTGATCAATCCAGGTGTTCACCACAAGCTGATCGCCAAGATAGCTTGAATGAAAGTACTCGATGGAATGTGAGCGGATGATCCAGGCTGCCCCGATGGATATATACCGATCATAGGACCATCCCAGGGATGCAGAATGGGCCATGGCCGCATCCTGCATCCACTGAACATAGCGGACATTATTTACATGTCCGTTTACATCAATGGCTGACGCATCAACAACCAGCTTCAGTTCACCTATTGCAGACATCTCTACTGCTCTTCATTGTCCAGAGTAAAACGTTCCACATTCCGTCCTGTGGCAGCATCCAGCCGCTCTTTTGCCCTGTGGTACAAGGCCAGCGACTGAGCAAGGCGCCCATGGGTGGCGGTGAGATCGCGTTGCGCTTCATTGAGGCGCAGCAGAGATGCCTCGCCTGCTTCATACTCATTTTTTGCTAATTCACGGTTTTCTTCCACCAGCTTCACACTTTCGCGCTGGAGGCGAACCTGCTCTTCAGCAGCTTTCACCTGGGCAACATTCTGGCGAACTTCAGCAGCAATCAGGTTACGTACATTGGCCAGCCTATATTGCGCTTCGCGTTTTGCCTGTTGTGCTTCTGCAAGTTTTGCTTGGTCCCTGCCACCGGAAAACAGGTTCCACACAACATTAACAGCAATAGTGCTACCAAAATCATCTCCCTCAAACCCAGGATCATCCTGGCGGGCGCCCTTGACCGTTCCAGCCAGCTGCACCTTTGGGTAAAATGGTACCTTGGCCATGCCGGTTCCAGCTTCAGCCTGCTGTACTCCTGATTCCAGTTGCTGCAGATCTGGTCGAAGCTCCAGAGCAACGTCAATAAGGCCCTCGATATCTTCAGCAAAACCAGTGATAGCAAAATCCCGGTCCAGGGATTCCAGCCGCATCGTTGCCGGGAAGGTAGCCTCTTTCACGCCAATTAAAGCCGCCAACCCGTATCCGGCGGCTTCAAACTCCCGTTGACTCCGCATGAGGTTGGTTTCCGCTGCATTCATCTGCACCTTGATGTTGAGCACGTCACCCCAGGCGCCAGCTCCAACATCGTACCTGTTTTGTACATCTTCAAGCTGGCGGGTATAGAAGGCCTTATCAGCCTTGGCGATATCCACGTGAGTCTGGGCAAGCTGGGCATTTAAAAAGGCTTCTGCCACAGACAGTATAAGTTGCCTTCTGGCATTGATCAGCGCTGCCTGTTGGCCTGCCTGATCATACCTGGCCCGCTTAGCATTAAACGAGCGGTAAAATCCATCAAACAGGGTCCAGGTTGCCTGTAAGCCCAGAGAAAACTGCTCCACGTCTGCGTCTGCACTACCGCCATAGAGGCGTGAGGCGAGGAGCTGATTATATGCGTCCTCATTGTCTGAATAGCGTTGATGCGCACCTGCTGCAGAAAGATCCACACGGGGCCACCAGTCGGCCACAGCCTGCTCAACCCGATGTTTTGCCTGCTCAACCCGCGCCATGGCAGCCACCATGTCCGGGTTACCTTGCAAGGCAAGCTTTTGGGCTGTCTGCATATCCAGCACTTCAATGGCCGATAAAGCAACAACCGATAGTTCCTGCTCTTGGGCGCTGGCAATTGTGCTGACCAATGCCAGACAGCAGGCTAACACAAGAGTGTATCGTTTCATTCTTTTCTCCTCAAATAAAAAGCAATCACAAGCAACTCATTACATGCCATGGTAAACTAGTCGCATGATTTTGACGCTAAAAATTTTTCATTTTCCGAATCATTGTCTTTGGCAATCAGGCAACCTGTAACCAGTCACGGGAATGTAGATATTATCAAGGCATCCAAAAGTCAACTCATTATCTTTTGAGTACTTTCATGAAAAACCGTTATCTCCTTGAGTTCCGCAGGCTGGCCCGGCTTACTGGCCCCATTGTGCTGGCCCAGCTCTCCCAAACCGCCATGGGATTTGTCGATACGCTCATGGCTGGTCGGGTAAGCTCTGTTGATCTGGCCGCAGTAGCTGTGGGAGCGTCGCTCTTTTTCCCCTGCTTTTTGTTTATGGTTGGATTGCTTTCAGCAGTTACCCCGCTGGTTGCCCAGGCTCACGGCAGGCGCGATCAGCGTGCTGCAACCGGGGCAATGCATCAGGGGATAGTAACCGGAATTGTTGTCGGACTGCTGGTTTTGCTCCTCCTGCAGCACTGTGGGCCGGTCCTCAGCTGGATGCACGTTGACCCACAGGTAGCACCCTTAACTCAGCAGTATCTCTTTGCTGTCTCATGGGGGTTTCCGGCAGCCGGAGCATTTCTTGCTTTGCGAAGCGGTGGAGATGGCCTTTCCCGGACGTGGTTCTCCATGTTTGCTGGTTTTGCAGGGCTGGCAGTGAATATCGTAGCCAACACCATTTTCGTTTACGGCAAACTGGGAGTTCCGGCCATGGGTGGGGTCGGGTGTGGCTGGGCCACGACCCTTTCCATGTGTGGTATGCTTACCGCTATCGCGGTGCTGCTGCAAAGAAATAAACAGACGGTTACGATTGTTGCGTTAACCCGACCCCAAAAAAAGCTCTTTAAAGGAATAAGCGGTTTGCTCTTTCTTGGGTTGCCTATAGGACTTGCACTGTTTGTGGAATGCTCGATTTTCTCTGTGATCGCGCTGATTATCTCCCAGCTTGGAGCTGAGGTGGTTGCAGCGCACCAGATAGCGCTCAACTTCACCTCGCTGCTGTTCATGATACCCTACAGCCTGTCCATGGCGCTTACCATCCGGGTGGGATTTACCATTGGTCGTAACCAGCAAAAACGGTTGCTGACAGTGGTTAAAACTGGCCTTGCAAGTGCTTTGAGCTGCTCCCTGCTGACCTGTATCTTCATTACCCTGTGTGCTGGTTCCATTGCTGCCATGTACACTCCAGACGGGAGCGTCCAACAGCTGGCAGCGGCTTTGCTCCTGTTTGCGGCAATCTTCCAAATACCTGATGCGCTTCAGGTCAACTGTGCCGGGGCGTTACGTGGGTGCAAGGACACCAGAGTACCCATGCTGCTCATGATTCTGGCCTACTGGGGAATCGGGTTGCCGGTTGGCTATATGCTGGGAATGAAGGGGGTGTTGGGAATGGCTCAGGGGCCGCAGGGATTCTGGATCGGGCTGATCTGTGGCTTGACCACCTCAGCAATTTTACAGGGCCGCAGGCTGTATCGCCTGCTCCAGGATATCCCAGGGCTGATCGCCAGTCAGCAGAAAAAGTAGATATGACCACGTGACAACAGTAGTTACCTGTTGTTGGGTCAATTACATAATCGTGCGCACTTTTACAGTAGACCGTCCATTACCTCAAGGCACATATCTGCGTGGTTGAGTGTATAAAGGTGAACCCCAGGGGCTCCCCCGTCAAGCAGTTCCTTTACCTGCTTTCTGGCATAAGCAACCCCGATTTCATACACCGCCTTATTGCCGCCATCTGCATCGGCTTTTCCCAGCGCATTGATGAGCTGCCCAGGTACTCTGGCATTACACATCTCCAGAATAAAACGCAGGGAGGTCAGGCTCCGAATGGGGAGTACGCCTGGGATAACAGGAATCTGGACCCCTCTTTGCTTCAGCCGATCCACGTAATCAAAGTAGACCCGGTTATCGAAATACAGCTGGGTCACAACAAAATCAGCGCCGGCATCTGCCTTCTTTTTCATCACCTCCAGGTCTGCAGCGATGGAAGGGGCTTCTATATGTGCTTCTGGGAATCCTGCAACCCCAATGGCAAGCCTGGGAAAGTTCTTACGCACGTGGGCCACCAAATCAGCTGCATAGGGAAACCCTGTAAACAGTTCATCATCGCTGCCGCTAAAGTTACCTGGCCGGTCACCCCGCAGTGCAAGTACGTTATCAATCCCCATGGGAGCTAAGGCTTGCAGAAAAGCGTTAATCTTCTCCACATCAGCTGCAACCCCGGTGAGGTGCGGCATCACCTCATACCCACAGTTGGCTATAAGTTCCTGGCAAATCTCCAGGGTATTATCCTGGGTGGAACCTCCGGCACCATAGGTCACAGAAACAAAACGCGGATCAAGCACCTTTAGCTTGCTGGCAACGTTGAGGAACTTGGGCCAATCCTGCCTGGACTTGGGTGGAAAAAATTCAAGCGATACCCCTGGTGAAGATTGTTGTACAATCTCATGTATGTGCATTTCTACATCTCCATTTCAATCTGTATCCTGAATCCGTGACGGTTTAGAGCCTGATTCTTCATAATATATTGTTATACAATATAAAAAGGAAGCAAAGCCAAGAGATCAGGCTCGCCCAACCGTCCTGCGGAGCGTTCAAAAATGACGTTTCGTTTTTCCACCCCACATTGCATGCTCACCAAATCGCTCCATCCACCAATCTTCGGGGTCATGAGGATCATGATCTGCCTGGGCCGCTGAGGTCAAGGGAAAGCGATAGTCCTTGCAATACTCCATCAACAGATCGTAGGCAGCGGTTATAGCATACATTTTCTCCTGATTGTGCTCACGATCACCAGCTGCATGGTCAGGATGGAATCGCTTACTTAAGCTTCTGTATGCCTGCTTTATTTCAGCAAGGGTGGCTTCTTCTCCAAGCTGCAGCGTTTTTCTTGCCTTATCTATGGCTTGCCAACGTTTACCGGGCATGAATCAGACCTTCTTCTTCCAGCTCTTTTCTGTTCCACTGAGCAAACGGCCGATATTCTGGTGATGCTTGACCCAAATGAGCACAGCGATAAAGGTCGCCAGATAGAGTTTCCAGGCAGGGGCTCCGAGCAGCAACAGAAAAAGAATAATGGAGGCTGATCCGAGCAAGGAACCCAAAGAGACAAAACCGGAAAGATAGACAGCCGCAACAAAGACAGCCAGGCAGCCTATGATTGCCAGGGGAGAAAGAAAAAGAAAAACACCCAGACCTGTGGCAACCCCCTTACCACCCTTAAACTTCAAATACACCGGAAACATGTGACCAACCACGGCAGCAGCACCGCAGAGAGGGATCACCAGGTCTGCATTTGGCTTTCCATTCATGAGCAGGGAAGCAAGGAGGATGGGAAAAAAGCCTTTGAGCACATCACAAAGAAGCGTCAAAGCGCCCATCTTTTTTCCCAGCAGGCGAGCAACATTGGTGGCTCCAATGTTTCTGCTCCCTTGCTTGCGGATATCAATACCACTTCCCCGGGAAACAACGAGACCAAAGGGAATAGCCCCAATGCAGTAGGCAATAACTCCATAGAGTATTTCAATAAAACTCATAACTCTTCCTTTTGCTTATCAACTGATTACTTTCAGCCTTTATTCTGTTTAAATATGAGATCAAGCTCGCATGCTGCAGCATAGGCTGCAATCTCATCTTGAAGTACCTGAACATACGGGCAGTCCACCACTGCAAGGATGGTGTTGCGTATAGCTTGTGCTGAAAGCGTACCATCCTGTTCAACAACCGGCTCCAGAATGTAGGGAAAAATCTGCGGCTTGCGGCACACTTGTGGTCGCACTGGATACACAGTACAACGCCCGGACTCCAGTTCCAAATTTGGACAACTGCTCCCCTTGGGCAGAATCAGACTCCATCCTTTTTGCCAGTGGATGGCTGCGGGTGCTGCTGCCATATAAAACGGTTGCTCATCAACAAGCAAGGGTGATTCATCCATGGCATCAGCACCCCGTGACGCTGCATTATCAATCACTGCTACGCTAAACGCTTCCCGCTCACCATTGCCGAGAGGAATTTCAAAAAACTCCTGCTCCATGTCCTGCTCAGGCCCGACACAACATAACCTGCAGTTACACGGCGCACATAAAGCGGAGTTAATCTGCTCAAGCTCGCGGGTCAGGATGGTATGGGTCACAATTGCAGCAGTTGCTGTCATGTTGTCTACTTCCTGTCCGGCCTCGTTGACCACCTTATACGGCAGTTCAGCTCCGTTTTGGACGTGCAGAATACGCGCTATGTCCTCCTCATAAGGTGCAAGCAATGCGGCAGGGTCTTTGTAACAGGCAAAATCAGTCTCAATGGGGTCAGGCAGTTCCCGGAGAATGTCACCAACAGCGGCGAAATCACCGGTGAACAAAAAGAACTGAACCATTGACACCAGCGGTAAAACCGGCTGGGAGAGTAAGGTTATGCCTTGTTGCAGTTGTTCTTTGTCCACAATTGCTCCTTTTGGGGTGGGGAATAAACGGCTCCCAACCTACACAATTCCCGGGTGGAAAACAAGCTCATGAAGTAATGGGCAATGGTGAAAAATCGGCTCTGCTTTACAGAATGCTCCAAAAGGATTACATAATGGATAATTATACTCCTTTTCTCCATATCCGGCTGTTTGGCAGGAAATGGATTTCCTTTAGATTTTTGGCAATGTTATGGCTATCCGTGAGATAATTACCTATCCCCACCCTGTACTCAGGGAAAAAGCACAAAAAGTAACTGCGTTTGATGAAGAGCTCCAAACGTTGATTGCAGATATGCTGGACACGATGTTCGATGCTCCCGGCGTTGGGCTGGCGGCTAATCAGATAGCGGTGCCCCTCCAGGTGGTTGTCATTGACCGTTCCACCCAACCGGACAAGAAAGAGACCCTGGCGCTGATTAACCCGGTCATTTCAGACGGGGAAGGAAGCGTTGTGGATGAGGAAGGGTGCTTGAGTGTCAGGGAATTCCAGTCCAAGGTAAAACGGTTTCAAAAAATCCATGTTACAGCCCAGGACGCTGAAGGCAACCCGCTGGAGTTTGATGCCGAGGATCGCTTTGCCCGCATCATCCAACATGAGGTGGATCACCTCAACGGCACGCTGTATATTGATCGTATCTCATCGTTAAAGCGCACACTGTATAAGAAGAAGCTGAAAAAGATACTGGCCCGAGAGTAACCCTGCCAGATTGTGCATTCATACTTACAAACCCCAGATTTCCATATTATGAGCGATCCTTTAAATATTATCTTTATGGGTACCCCTGATTTTGCGGTCCCCTCGCTAAAAGCTCTGCTAGACGGACCCGATAATGTCGTAGCGGTTGTTTGTCAGCCTGATCGGAAAAAAGGGAGAGGCAGAAAACTCCTGTCACCACCGGTTAAGGTTGCTGCTGTGGAAGCAGGTTTACCTGTGCTGCAGCCAGAGAAGGTGAAAACTGGCGAGTTTCTTGATCAGCTGGCGTCCTTTGCACCGGATCTCATCGTGGTTGTGGCGTATGGCAAAATACTCCCCGAATCCATTCTTGAGCTTCCCCCCATGGGGGCAATAAACGTCCATGGATCGCTGCTGCCCAAGTATCGGGGTGCTGCTCCCATCCAGTGGGCTGTGATTAACGGGGAGGAGGAAAGCGGGGTAACCATCATGCAGATGGACAAGGGCATGGACACCGGTGACATCCTTTACCCTGTTGCCATTTCTGTTGAAGAGCAGGATACTGCGGGTTCCCTTTTTGATAAACTGGCAGCCTTAGGCGGAACCGCGCTTACAGAAGCTGTTGAAAAGCTGAAAAAGGGTGAGCTGCAACCGGTTCCCCAGGAGGACAGTCTTGCTACTCACGCTCCTATGCTCACCAAAGAGCAGGGGCATATTGACTGGAGTAAACCTGCTGCAGAGATCCACTGTTTGATCAGAGGGCTTGATCCCTGGCCTTCAGCCTACAGTTTCCTTGCAGACAAACGATTTCGTTTTTTTGCCCCACAACTTATCACCAGAGCTGTCACAGAACCTCCGGGGACAGTATGCCGGGCAGATAACCAGGGGTTGCTCATTGCCACTGGTGAGCAGTACATCCTTATTGGTGAAATCCAGCCCGAAGGCAAGAAGCGCATGAGCGTTCAAGCCTGCTTAAACGGGATGACCATTGAGCCAGGGGCAACCTTCACCTAAACACAACACTGCAGAGACCATGGATCGCTTGTACATGTTTATCGCCACTGGCGCATACAGCGGATATCTTCCCAAAGCTCCCGGTACCTGGGGCTCAGTGGTTGGGGTCGGTTTATGGCTGGGGTTGTGCAGGCTGCCTTTAGCTCCTTACCTGTGGGTCGTGGTGGCCCTGTTTGTGCTGGGTACCATAGCTGCCGGAGCGGCTGAGAAAATTGTCGACCGGGGGGATCCCGGCCTGGTTGTGATCGACGAGATTGTGGGACAACTTATCGCCCTTGCAGCGGTGCCCCACCATGCTATCCCGGTTATTGCCGGCTTTGCACTTTTTCGCCTGTTTGATATTCTCAAACCCTTTCCTGTGGGCTGGTTTGATAAACACCTCCACGGCGGGCTCGGCATCATGTTTGATGATGTTATTGCCGGTTTGTATGCCCTGGCAATTCTTCAGCTTGGAGTTCGATTGTTTACCTTTTAGTTCTGCTCCTCACGTCCCAGGCTCCCAATGAACCCTATTATTGATTTCCATACCCACGCCTTTCCAGACCGGATTGCAGCATCTACCATCAGTGCGCTGGAAACAAGCGGTACTATCAAGGCATTTCGACAAGGGACAGTGGCGGGGTTATTGCAGTCCATGGATAGAGCTGGAATTGAGCAATCGGTCATTTGCTCCATCGCGACCAAGCCGGAACAATTTCAACCCATCCTTGACTGGTCGCTCTCCATAAGCTCCTCCCGCATTATCCCTTTTCCTTCCATTCATCCTGCAGACCTTGAGCGGGTAGAGCGGGTTGAACAGGTTCACGCTGCAGGACTTAAAGGGATCAAGATGCATCCCTATTATCAGGATTATTTCCTTGATGATCCAGAATTAGCACCACTTTATGCAAAAATTGCAGAGTTGGGCTTGCTGCTGGTCGTGCATAACGGATTTGATATTGCTTACCCCAGGATACGCAGAACCGACCCTAAGCGAATTCTCAGCGTTGTGGAACAATTTCCCCAACTTCGACTCATTGCTACCCATTTCGGTGGCTGGGATGATTGGGATGAGGCAGAAAAGCACCTTGTAGGTAAGCCATTGTACATGGAGATATCCTTTGTGCTGGACGCTCTTGAGCCGGAAAAAGTACGTGCCCTGCTGCTGGCTCACCCCCAGGACTACCTCCTTTTTGGTACTGACTCACCCTGGCTTGACCAAAAGGCGACAGTGGAAAAATTGCAGCAGCTCCAGCTGCCTGATGAACTCTACCAGGCAATCTTGTGGAAAAATGGGGCAAGACTGCTGGAGCTTTAAGCACTAAAGTATAAAAAAAGCGGCAGCTTATTACCAAACTGCCGCCAAAAAAATGAGATTTTCAATACGGTTGTACAACTTATAAAGCAGAGCTGATTCTCTCCATGGCCTTCATCACGTTCTCCCGTGAATTGAAGGCTGAAATCCTGATATAGCCCTGGCCGCAGCGACCAAAGCCAGCACCAGGGGTACAAACCACCCCGGCTTTTTCCAGCAACAGATCAAAGAAATCCCAGGAATCACGATCTCCCCACACCCAGATGTAGGGGGAGTTATCTCCACCAACATAGTCAAACCCAAGCTCACTGATGGCCTTCCCAATAATCTTGGCGTTTTCCAGGTACCCATCAATGAGTGCCCTGGTTTCAGCTTTTCCGGCGGCAGAAAAAACTGCTTCAGCTGCCCGCTGCACAGGGTAGCTCACACCGTTAAACTTGGTACAGTGACGGCGGTTCCACAGTCCATGCAGGGCATGGGTTCCACCATCTGCATCATAGGCCATACACTCCTTAGGTACAACAGTGTAGGCGCAACGGGTACCGGTAAATCCTGCGGTCTTGGAGAAACTGCGGAGTTCGATAGCCACCTCACGCGCGCCTTCAATCTCATAAATAGAATGGGGCAGGCTTTCGTCCCGGATAAATGCTTCATAGGCGGCATCATACAGGATCAACGCCTTGTTACTCCGCGCATAGTCAACCCACTGCTTGAGCTGCTCCTTGGAAATGGTAGAACCTGTAGGGTTGTTAGGGTAGCACAGGTAAATCAGATCAACCGGTTCAGCGGGCAGTTCAGGGACGTAGTTGTTTTCCCTGGTGGAATCCAGGTAGACTATCCCTTCATAGCGACCATCGACAGCGCCGCCGGTACGGCCAGCCATAACGTTGGTGTCCAGATATACAGGGTATACCGGGTCAGGAATGGCCACCTTGCTCTCCAACGAAAAAAGTTCCTGGATATTTCCTGAATCGCATTTTGCCCCGTCAGAGACAAAAATTTCATCAGCATGTACTTCCGCACTCCGTGCTGCAAAATCATTTTTTGCGATAGCTTCACGCAGAAAGTCGTACCCTTGCTCTGGCCCATAGCCACGAAATCCAGCCTTTGTGGCCATCTCATCCACAGCTGAGTGAAAAGCCTTAATGCAGGTTTCCGGCAAAGGATTGGTCACGTCACCGATACCAAGCTTGATCACCTCTTTATCAGGGTTGTTTTCCTGAAAGGCCGCAACGCGCTTGGTAATATTGGAGAAAAGGTAGGAGGCCTGTAGTTTTAAGTAATGTTCATTAATTGTTATCATCTAAGGTACCTGAGTTTAGGTTGTATTTATTACGAATTATGCGGGAAACCATGAACGTTCAAAGATGGGATGTGACTGAAGCGTTACTTACAAATCAACATTGACCCTCTCACTAAAATCATAACCGTCAACGCTCAGATCGTAATCCATCCGTCCAGCTTCAAGATTGAAATCTGGCCCGCGTAACTGAACCTTGCCGGGGCTAATCAGCATTTTGGTTATATCATAATACTGCAACAGGTCAGTGTACATCACTTCCTTATTCTGTGGCCTGGTGATGACCACATCATCAGTTAAGGTAAGATGCCGATCATCAATAAGGTACTGGCCTTGCTTGCTGTTGATATGCATAGGCTGCCTTTCCTTACCAATGTATTGGGCATCCACATTCTCCATGAGAATGATACGATCAGTGTCACCGGTTTGAGCATGAGTAGAATGGATCAGCCACTCCTGCTTGCCCTCTGTGTTAAGGGTAATGGTCACCTGCTCCATTTGAAAATGCTGGGATGCTGTAACCTTGACGCTCTCCTTATTTGACGCAAAATCACTCCGTGGCTTGAGGAAATCAGCCACATAGGGCTTCCAGACAGGACTGGTGATACACAGGGCTAGGGGAATGGCCCAAAGTAAATCGCGTGGTTTTTTAATCACTTATCAAAACGAGCAAACATTTTTGTATACGTTCCCTGTGCCTCAAGGATCAGGTCACACACCTCACGCACAGCTCCCCGCCCGCCTTTGCGCTGGGTTACATAATCAGCCCGCAGGGCGATCTCTTCCCGTGCGTTTGCCGGAGCTGCTCCAAAACCGACCCGGTTCAAGAGCGGCAGGTCAATCCAGTCGTCACCCATATACGCGGTATGCATGGGGCGTAGCTCAGCCTCTTTGAGGATTTCCTCATAGGACTTCAACTTGTCAAACTTGCCCTGATACACGTAGGTCAAGCCCAACTCTTCAGCACGCCTGGCCACGATGGTTGAGGTCCGCGCGGTGATAACGCCCACCGCTACCCCACTCTCCTGGAGCAGCTTGATACCAAGGCCATCCTGGGTATTAAAGCATTTTGTTTCTTCACCACTGGAGGTGTAGATAAGCGAACCACTGGTGAGCACGCCATCCACATCAAGCAGCAGGAGTTTGACCTTTTTTGCCTTTTCCAGAGCAGCCGTCCACTCCTTGCTGCGCTTGAGGGGAAAATTTTTCTGCATGGCCCGGTTACGCAGGGCTTCAGTGAGTTGACAATCCGATGGATATTCCCCAGAAGCCTGGGGAGAGCAGCAATCATTGTTCATTTATATCACTCCAGCTACTGCTTTGCGAATGTTGAGCAGGTTGGTGAGCAGCTCTTCCACCTGATCAAGAGGCATGGAGTTTGGTCCATCGCAGAGCGCCTTATCAGGATCAGGATGCACTTCCATGAACAAGCCGTCTATCCCGGCTCCCATTGCTGCCCGGGTGAGCGGCCCGATGAAGTCACGCTGCCCTCCTGATGATGTCCCGGCACCACCAGGTAGCTGCACCGAATGGGTTGCATCAAAGATCACCGGGCAACCAAGAGAACGCATGACCGGCAGGGAACGCATATCCACGACCAGGTTATTATACCCAAAGCTGGCACCGCGTTCTGTGAGCAGCACCTTATCACAACCACTACCACGGAGCTTGTTGACCACGTTTTCCATGTCCCAGGGGCTGACAAACTGGCCTTTTTTGACATTCACCACCTTCCCGGTTCTGGCTGCTGCTGCAAGCAGGTCAGTCTGGCGACAGAGAAAGGCAGGGATTTGCAGGATGTCCAGGTATGCTGCAGCACGCTCAGCATGGGCTGGCTCATGGATATCTGATACAACCGGGACTCCCAGTTCCTCGCGGATTCGTCCCAACTGGCGTAACCCCTGCTCAATCCCAGGGCCACGAAAAGAGTCCAACGAGGTACGGTTGGCCTTATCAAAAGACGCCTTGAACACGTAGGGAATCCCTAATCTGGTGGTGATGGCCTTCATTTCGGTGGCAATTTCCCAGGCTACATCACCTGGCTCCAGCACGCACGGTCCAGCCATCAGTAACAAAGGCTGGTCAATTCCGACCTGAATATGTTCTCCGGCAGGGGTGATAAAAGTAACGTTTTTCATAATCGTCAAATGCTATGCCTCGCTCTTGTTGTTCAAAGCAGCTTGAATAAAGGCTGTAAACAATGGGTGTGGTTTCATGGGCTTAGACTGGAACTCGGGGTGAAACTGACAGCCAAGGAACCATGGATGATCCTGCAGTTCCACTATTTCCACCAGAGTATCATCAGGGGAGGTCCCGCTGACGACCAATCCTGCTGCTTCAAGCTGCTCTCGGTACGCATTGTTAAACTCGTATCTGTGGCGATGGCGCTCACTAATCTCTTGCTGGGCATATGCCTGGGCAGCATGGGTATCTTTTGCCAAAACGCAGGGGTAGGCACCCAGCCTGAGGGTTCCCCCCATGTCCGAGTTTTCGTCCCGCTGCTCGGTGTTACCGCTTCTAAAATCAAACCACTCAGTCATGAGATAGATCACCGGGTTTTTGGTCTTGTCGTTAAACTCAATCGAGTGGGCATCTTCGATCTGGGCAATATTTCTGGAGAATTCTACCACCGCCAGCTGCATTCCAAGGCAGATGCCCAAAAACGGGATCGTGTTTTCACGGGCATAGGTGATGGCCTGAATCTTCCCTTCCATTCCACGGCTGCCAAAACCGCCAGGTACCAGGATGCCATCGCATTTTTTCAGGCTCTCCAGAGTATCCCCGCTTTCAAGCTCGTCTGCGCTGATGTAGGCCAGCTCTACCTTGGTGTCGTTGGCAATTCCGCCGTGAATGAGCGCTTCGTGCAAACTTTTATACGATTCGGTGAGGTCAACGTACTTACCAGTAATACCGATGGTGACCGTGTGCTTGGGGTTTTTTATCTTATGCACCAGGTTTTTCCACGGCTTCACATTGGGTGCTCCGGTCCAGATACCCAGCTTATCTAAAATGCGGTCATCCACTCCTTCTTCATGGAGCTTAAGCGGTACTTCATAGATATTATCCACATCCACTGCTGAGATAACACAGTCTGGATCAACATTGCAAAAGAGGGCAATTTTGCGCTTAAGGTTCTTGCTCAGCGGTTCCTCGGTACGACACATGAGGATATCCGGCTGAATACCTGAGGCAAGCAGCTCTTTTACCGAGTGCTGGGTTGGTTTGGTTTTTACTTCGCCGGCCGACTTCAGATAAGGTACCAGCGTGAGGTGGAGAAAAAGCGAATATTCTCTGCCCAGGTCTGTCCGCAGCTGCCGGATCGCCTCAATAAAGGGTAACCCTTCAATATCTCCAACGGTACCACCAATCTCGATTAAAGCGATGTCCACCAGCCCATCGAGCTGCAGCACAGCCTCTTTTATCTCATCAGTGATATGGGGAATAACCTGTACCGTTCCGCCCAGATACTCGCCCCTGCGCTCCTTCATGATCACCGAATAGTAAATCCGGCCAGAGGTGTAGTTATTTTTCTGGCTCATGACCGCGTTGGTATAGCGCTCATAATGCCCCATATCCAGGTCAGTCTCAGCCCCATCATTGGTGACATACACCTCACCGTGCTGGAACGGATTCATGGTTCCCGGATCAACGTTAATATAGGGATCCAATTTCTGAAAGGTGACTGTCATGCCACGGGACTCAAGCAGCGAACCAATAGAGGCTGCGGCCAGCCCTTTTCCCAACGAGGAAAGCACACCGCCTGTAATAAAAATAAATTTCGTTTTCTTACTCAAAGGTCGCTTCATATAGTTACCTGATACCACGGATAAAAGAGGGAAATTGGTCATAAGCCGATGGCTGGCTTTTATTTGGCTGGAAAAAAAGTATACACGATCCGTTGCCCGTTGACAACACAAGGAGGTCAAGGTAAATCTCCATTTTCTTCTCTTTTTCCACACCTTTTAACAACCCTGTTTACTCACCTTTACTCATTTTCTTTATGCAGGAACATATACCCCAGATTGCACATGAGCTGCGTATTCCACCGCGTCAAACAGCAGCAGTGGCTGATTTACTGGCAGACGGAGCCACCATCCCCTTTATCAGCAGATACCGAAAAGAGGTCACAGGAGGCCTGGATGAGGTGCAGGTCACCCAGATACGGGACAAACTTATCCAGGTGGAAGAGCTCAATAAACGAAGAGCAGCCATTCTCACCTCCCTTAATAGTCGTGAGCTGCTCAGCCCGGAACTGAAAACATCCATTGAAGGTGCCGGGACGCTGACAGAGCTGGAAGACATCTACCTGCCGTTTAAACAAAAACGCAAAACCAGGGCCGTCATTGCCAGGGAGAAAGGACTGGAACCTCTGGCTAAAAGTTTGCTCGAAAAAGGGGCCAGCCATCTAAAAGCTGAGGATTTTCTCAGCCCTAATAAAGCGTTGCATACCATAGAAGAGGTGCTCAGTGGTGCCAGGGATATTCTGGCTGAATGGTTTAATGAGAATCGGGCGGCGAGGAACCAACTCAGGGATTTATTTGCCAAAGAGGCAGTACTGTCTTCCAGGGTTATCGAAAAAAACCGGGAAGCAGGGCAAAAATTCAAGGATTATTTTGATCGTGACGAAAACGTACGCACTTTGCCTGGACACAGGCTGCTCGCCATGTTGCGCGGCGAACAGGAAAAAGTACTGAAACTGCATTTTCGGCCTGATGAAGCCAGGGCTCTGGGAATACTCTACACCATATTTCTCCATCAGCAAGGAGAGTCCGCACGTCAGGTAAAACGTGCCATTGAAGACAGTTATAAACGGCTTTTGGCACCATCCCTGGAAAATGAGCTCAAAACCACCTTAAAGGAGCAGGCTGATACAGAAGCCATCGAGGTGTTTGGCACCAACCTCAACGAGCTGCTCCTTGCTCCACCCCTTGGAGAACGCGCTGTTATGGCCCTTGACCCTGGTTTTCGTACCGGCGCCAAGCTGGTCTGTCTTGATCGTCATGGAACCTTACTCCATAATACAACCATTTTTCCCACCCACTCTACAAAGCAGCAGGAACAGGCGGGGAAAACTATTCGCATCCTGTGTAAGCAGTATAACATTTATGCCATAGGCATTGGCAACGGAACTGCCAGCAGGGAAACAGAAGCCTTTGTCCGTGGCCTTGGGTTACCAGGCGAGATCATTATTACCATGGTGGATGAGAGTGGGGCTTCCATTTACTCAGCTTCTGAAATTGCACGTGAGGAGTTCCCTGATCATGACATCACCGTCCGTGGTGCGGTCTCCATTGGCCGCAGGCTGCAGGATCCTTTGGCAGAGCTGGTGAAACTGGACCCACAATCCATTGGTGTTGGTCAGTATCAGCATGATGTGAACCAAAAGGCGCTCAAGCAGGGGCTGGATGATGTTGTTGTCCGTTGCGTGAACAGCGTGGGAGTAGATGTTAATACGGCAAGCGTTTCTCTGCTCACCTATGTCTCCGGTTTAGGGCCTGGGCTGGCTGCAAATATTGTTGCGTACAGGAAGGAAAACGGCAGCTTTCTCTCCCGCAAGCAATTACTCAAGGTACCACGGCTTGGAGCAAAAGCATTTGAACAGTGTGCAGGATTTTTACGCGTAAGGGGTGGAAAGAATCCGCTGGATAACTCTGCGGTGCATCCTGAGCGGTACAGTGTGGTTGATCAAATGGCGCGTGACCTGGGTTGCACCGTTGCTGAGTTGATTCAAAACAGCGGACTGCGCAAGCAGATAGATGTACAAAAATACGTCAGCGACACCGTCGGCCTCCCCACCTTAACCGACATCCTCAAGGAGCTGGATAAGCCCGGCAGGGACCCGAGAACCACCTTCACCGCCTTTTCCTTTGCAGAAGGGATTACTGCTCTAACCGATCTGGAGCCGGGAATGCTGCTCCCCGGAATCGTGACCAACGTGACCAACTTTGGCGCTTTTGTAGACATCGGCGTCCACCAGGACGGCCTTGTCCATATCAGCCAGCTTGCTGATAGATTTGTTAGAGATCCCAATGAGATAGTCAGTGTCCGGCAGCATGTCCAGGTCCGGGTGGTCGAGGTTGACATCCCCAGAAAACGGATCGGTTTGTCCATGAAAAAAACACCTTAAACAGGTGGTTACTCTCGTGTATGCAGCAGCTTACTCAGCTGCTGTTCACGATAGTCAAAAATCCGCTTGAGTGTTTTTTTGATATACAACCAGTGAACCAGCTTTCCCAAAAAGCCAAAAGGTGGTTCATAATGGACCCGATCAATGAGCAGCACCCCTTTTTCCCGGGGCTGAATTTCATGATAATGATACCAGAACCGGTACGGCCCAAGCCGCTGCTCATCCACAAAGGCAACCCCTTCTCTGATATGCTTAATCTCAGTCACCCAGGTATGGGTTCCAGCAAAAGGGATACTGACACGGTATTCCACGATAAGCCCTGAGTACATCACCTCCGGTACCTCGGTGATGATCTTGAAGTGCAAATCAGGCGGAGTGATATCGTTTAAGTTTGCTGGATGCTGTAAAAATGCCCATGCCCTCTCCTGACTCACTGCAACAAACTGTTTACGTTCTAAAATATACATTGGAATTTACGCGCTTAACTCGATATAGTTGGTAGGTAATGAAATGCTAAAAAATGCTGTTTATTGACCTGAATCCGTGAGCGTTCAAAAACAGCCGTATTGATGCAACATAACCAGTACCATTAACCAAGTAACTAAAATTCGCCATGACAAACTCAATATACCGCAATCTGGGGATGGAACTTGTTCGCGTAACCGAGGCTGCCGCACTTTCAGCGGCTGCATTTATGGGCACCGGTGATAAGGAAGGGGGCGACGGTGCTGCTGTGGATGCCATGCGGGCGGTACTTAAAACCGTGGACATGAGTGGTGTGGTGATCATTGGCGAAGGGGAAAAAGATGAAGCTCCCATGCTCTATAACGGTGAGCAGGTGGGCAACGGGAATGCGCCACGACTGGATATCGCAGTGGACCCCGTGGAAGGTACCAGCTTGCTTGCCTACGGTCGGCCCAACTCCATCGCCGTTATTGCTGCTTCTCCTGAAGGGAGTATGTGGAACCCTGGCCCATCGCTCTACATGGATAAAATTGTGGTTGAAAAAGCTGCCAGGGATGCCATCGACATAACAGCGCCGGTTCACACTAACTTAACTCGCATTGCCGAAGCGCTGGAGCGTAAAATTGCTGACTTGACTGTTTTTGTGTTGGATAAGCCGCGTCACAAAACACTGATTACAGAAATTCGGGATGCCGGAGCTCGTATCGCGCTCCACACCGACGGTGATGTGATGGGCGCGCTCATGGCGGCAGTGCCTGGTACCGGGGTTGACGTGCTCATGGGGATTGGTGGCACTCCGGAAGGGGTTATCAGTGCTGCAGCGGTAAAAGCGCTGGGAGGCGGCATGCAGGGGATGGCAGCCCCACAGCTTGCAGAGGAAAAGCAGGCCCTGGCTGACAGTACAGAATATCAGCCAGGACGAATTCTTTCCCTTGATGATCTGATTCAGTCCAATGACGCGTTTTTTGCGGCCACTGGCATCACCTCAGGCACCTTTCTTGAGGGGGTTCATTTTGACCGCTCAGGCGGGGTAACCACCCACAGCATCGTGATCCGGGCCATCTCCGGCTCCATCAGGCACATTAAAGGGCAGCACGAGCTGCACCCGGAGCATGTTTTTGGGTAGTATTGTTGTAATGAGGTGTCTCTTGATTAAAAATTTTTGGCTGCCTCTTTGAGCTTTTCCTGTATCGGCTGACTGAACCAGATATCAAGAAAGGCAGCATCGTAGGCTTCCTGCTTCTGCCTGAAACGCTCCACAACCTCTTCGATATATCCCATCTTTATGCGCTGAAACGCAGGAGCACTGTGTTCTGCCATTTGGGCAGCTTTTTCCACCGCAGCATCAAACAGCTTGTCTTGCGGGTGGACCTCATCCACCAGCCCAATGGCATGTGCTGCATCAACTCCCATCAGACCGCCGCTATACATCATCTGCATGGCCTGGCGCTGACCAACAACCTGCTTGAGCAGCATATCAGCAAGCAACGGAACAGGGATGCCCAGAGAAATTTCATTAAGCCCCATTTTAGCCTTACCAGCAGCGGCAAGCCTCAGATCCGTTGCCAGGGACAGAATAGTACCGCCAGCAACCGCATGGCCCCCAATGGCCGAAATTACGGGCATGGGTAAGGTATAGAGAGTAAAAACCAACGTATTAAAGCTGTGCCAGAAATCCTCCATTGCTTTTCGCTCTAAGGGGAGCAGGTCTGGCAAGGACAGGCCGATGGAGAAAAACTTTGAATTTCCGCATAAAATCACGGCCCGTACATTTTCGCGCACCTGGCCGATCAGCGAGAGACACTCTTCAACAAGAAGCGGCGAAATTGCATTGGTTGCACCGTTACTCAGTTGAAGTATTGCGACCTCATTTTTTTGTTCCAGTTCCAGCGTGGTTGTCATTCTCTCACCTTGTTGTTTCTCTATTTCATGAACTTTCGGACAAAAGGATCCTCACAAAAAGCTCAGGACACCGGGCCTCAGTTGAATTTAAGAAGATACCATGTAACTACTCTCCCCCTACGATTACTCGCGGGGTACATTTTGTTTTGTTAAAGCCATTTGAATTGTAACCAGCGGATTGACACCTCTGGCAGCCATGGTTCGCAAATAACTCGATATCCGACAATATGCATGGGCATATTGTTGCTTCCGGAAACAGCCTGATACCTTTTGTTTCACTTTAGCCATACGGAGATCCCTTTCGGCCCTGTTGTTAGTGAACGGCACATGTCCCTGTTGTGCAAAAAGCAAAACCGAGGCTTCATGCTTCTTCAGTCTCTCCCAAAGATTATGTGCGTTCGATTTTGCCAACCTGCCACGCTTTCCCTTTGGCTTGGGTGGAATCTCAGGTAATTCCTTGCTTCCCCTGGTGAGAATATTGCGATAGCGTTTTTGTACGTTGGCGTATTCCTTATCGGTGAGGCATTTTTCTTCACGACTGGCCACGGTATGGCACGTCTGGGGCAACAGCTTTTTCATGTTGCGAGCCCACCGATATTGGTTTGAGTCAACAATAAACGTAAGTTCACGTAACAGGTGGGACCCACAAAGACCGTGGCCTCGCAATTGGGACATTGCTTTATTTCTGCATCAATATGCTCGACGACCTTCTCGAAAACACTATCGATTTTGGTACGCCTCTCGTGTCCCTGACAGGGAGTCTTGCTCAGTTCGACACCGCAGATATCACACGTTACCACTTCTGCCCTGGCAACTGGTTATCCACATAAACATCTTTGGGATCAGATTCTCACTCGATTGGCCAGCTTGCCTCTTAGAGGATAAACTCTAACGTTCAAGGACAGGCTAATGGCGGAGCTATACCTTTTTGTGTCCCTTTTGCTTCTTTTGAAGGAAAAAAGAGGAACTCAGGCTGCCCAATTATTGAGATTTGGCAACAAATGGTCAGCTTGTAGTAGAAA
>PDWI01002818.1_pt1 | contig 25986 bp, 17 predicted proteins | sample 1430891 | NCBI WGS metagenome assembly PDWI01 (sample SAMN01162508, study PRJNA174530) | Oral metagenome, whole genome shotgun sequencing project. | biome: Marine environment; feature: Marine mammal; material: Swab sample of the gingival sulcus; isolation source: swab sample of gingival sulcus...
TAATCTTGGTCCAAATGATACACTTCAAGTAGGTACAGTACTTACTATAGATGTAATGAAAGGGTATAGAGTTATTTGTACTGTTACAAAGCTTGGGCCGTTTAACTCTTCAATTGAGTATAAAAAACATATAGATGAAGACCCAAATGCGACACCTGAAGCTATAGCATCTTATGATCCAAATGCTCCAAATTGGAATCATGAAAAAAATAAACCTGCATTTATGAAAGCAGAACCGCAAAGCTCAACATATTCAAATATGGCTAGAAGTGGCATGTCAGTCTTAGGAAAATCAACTTTAGCAACATCTGATAATGGCGATGAAATTGGTGTTGAATTTTTAGTTACTGCAGAGTATTGGGGTACGCCTGTAAAACCTACTGTTATAGTTACAGATGGGGAAGAACAGGCTGATAACGGTAGAGAGTGGACAGGTTTTACTACTAATGGTACTCCGTGGGAATTACTTGCAAATGTTTCGCAAGATGGTGGTACGGCTCCTGTTTTAATAGCTCCATGGAAATATGGAAATAGAGCAGCTGAAGGCTCAAAATTAAAACAGTCTCCTAAATATGCAAATCCACTTGTAATAAGTAAAGGTGTTTCAAAACTTGGTGTTTATATAAGTGCAAGAGGTAAGCAATCATCAATGTTTGGTTTTGTTGCTATGGATGAGGGAGATGCTCCAAAGTCTTATGGGTATGCAGACCATTTAATGAGAAAACTTCCTAATGATCCTATAACAGATCAACCATTTGTAGGAACTGAAAAAGCAGATATGGATCTTGCACTTCCCGGTTCAGATTTTTATCGTGATGATGTTCACGGTTCAGATGAAGGGGAATTACAGCTTTTAGGTGTAGATCCTCTGACCGGTAATTCACAGACAGGAATTAAAGAATATAATTTACATGTAGCAAGTAACGAAAATTATGAACTTCCTATTATGGCTAATAGGGGTGGTAGACAAGATGCCTACTATAAAGGTTGGGTAGACTTTAATGGCGACGGTAAATTTACAAATGATGAGTCGTCACAACTTGCACATTTAACAGCAGGAGGACGTGACGGTAAAATTACACTTAGATTTAATAATAAAAAACAACTTACAAAATCTGACTTGCAAAGAGTTGCAGTTCGTGTTCGTACATCAGTAAATAGTGATCAAATTAAAAATCCTACAGGTTTTTCTTTCTCTGGGGAAGTAGAAGATTTTGAAATTAAAGTTGTTCATCCACCAAGGGGATTAGTAAAAGAAACGACAAATATTCAAGGAAAAGTACAGACAGAAAAGTTTATCCCTAATAGTGGCTTTAATTCTTATGGAATGTTAAAAGATGTGCCACAAAGTTGGCTTGATGCAGGAAATGTAGATACTCCACAAGCTAGACAAGACTTTTTAACAACTACAAATAAAATGTATATAGCAGAGAATAAACCTGTGAAAATTGTTAAACCTGATGGAACTTTTGTTAGTGAATATGATGAACCGGGAATTGGACATTACGCTGTAGACGCTTTAGGTAATGTAACGTTTACTCCATTAAAAACTTGGGACGGTACAACTAAAGCTAAAGGTGTTGTTTTAAGAGCTTATGATGAAAATGATCAAACAACAGGTTGGACTTTTAATGAAAGTGTTTATGTAGACAATGGAGAAGAACTTCCTTTAAGAAATATAAATGATGGTGACGGCAAGGGATATTTAATTCGTGGTAAAAAAACAATGGATGCCGTCTATGTTCCACATGTTATTGCAGTTGTGCCACAAGGTTCACGCTCTACTACAACAAATGTACAAGGAGCAAAACAAACTACAGATATTAACTTCACTCCCGGTACTTTAGATGTGCCTATGAATAAATCTACACTTGCATTTGAAACAAATGAAGATGGTACTCCTAAAGATCAACCGGAAGGAGCGACTTTAAGTGATGATGGAAAATCTCTTACAGTTCCAAATGAAGGTACATATAAAATAGAAGATGATGGTAGTGTATCATTTCAGCCGCTTTCTAATTTTGTAGGAGAGGCAAAGACTGTTAAATTCACGATGGAAGATGAAAATGGTACAAAGGCTGAATCAACTTATCAGCCAATAGTTAATCCTGCAGAAATATTAGCAGAAAATCAAAATACTGTTCATAGGCAGGGTAAAGTGCAGCACGCTACAATTGAGTTTAAGGTAAATGAAGATGGCAATCCTACTACACCAAACACAATATATGCACCTACTGAAAATAACCCTGTAAAATTTGTCGATGAAAACGGTAATTTAACTGATGATACAACTATAGATGCAGTTGATAAAGAAGGTAATAAAATTGGAGAATACACTTTAGATCCTATTACAGGAGAGGTAACATTCACTCCTAATAAAGACTTCGTTGGCATGCCAAAACCTGCTAAAGTAGGTGTTTATGGTCCTGTAGATAAAGATGGAAATAAACAGCTTGCTGTAGCTGTTTATCAGCCTGACGTTTTTGCGGTTAAACCTATAGGTACACCTACAGAAACTGCAGATATACAGGGTGCTACTCAAACAGGTACTGTAACGTTTACTCCGGGAGATACTAGTGTACCTATGGATGATGGAGTAGATGCAGTATTTGAAGATGGTACAAATATAAAAATTGTACCTGAAGAAGGAACATATACTGTAGCAGCAGATGGAACGGTTACTTTTGTACCTGAACCATTCTTTACAGGAAAAGGTACGGGAGTAACAGTAGTAAGACAAGATACAAATGGAACTAGAGCTAAAGCAAAATATATTCCAACAGTTACTGCTGTAATACCTAACGCAGATCATAGAACTACAAGAGGTCCACAAGGTGTAGAGCAAGAGGCTACTATAGAGTTCTTCCCAGGAAGTGAAAATGTACCATTTGAAGGGGGCTTATCTACAAAACCTAAACTTGTAGACCCAGCAGATAATACTGAAAAAAATACAGTAGTTATTGCCGGAGAAGGTACTTATACTATTGATGATAACGGTAAAGTAACATTTACACCTGAAAAAGATTTTGGCAAAGATGCTGAAACTACAGGTACTTTACTTAAAGTAGTAAGAAAAGATAAAAATGGAACAAAAGCAGAAGGTTCATATCAGGCTACAGTTGTGCCTGTAAGACCTACGTCTAAAGATGCTACATCTATTGACGTGCAAGGTAAAGAACAGACGGGCATACCTAAGTTTGAAAAAGGTAATGACAATGTGCCTATGGATAAGTCTACGCTTAAATTTAGTGAAGATGGACAGCCTGAAGGCGCAACTTTAAATAGTGCAGGAAGTTCGCTTACAGTTCCGGGCGAAGGTGTGTATACACTTGATAAAACTAATGGAACAGTTAAATTCCAACCTGAGGGTCAATTTATTGGTACAGCTAAATCTATTAGCATAACAATGAAAGATACAAATGGTTCAGCTATTAGCGCAACTTACACGCCTACAGTAATCGGGGTTAAGCCGACTGCAACTCCAAAAGAGACTTCAGGAAAGCAAGGCGAAATTCAAAGGGGAACAGTAGAATTTACTGCAGGAAATGAACATGTGCCTATGGATGGTACTGTGCATGCAACGTTTGATGATGGAAGTAGAACTAAAACAGTAGAAGGCGAAGGAACATATACTGTATCTAAATACGGTGAAGTAACATTTACGCCGGAACCACAGTTTACAGGAAGAGCAAACGGAGTAATAGTAGTTCGTCAAGATATAAATGGTACAAAAGCTAGTGCTAAATATATACCGACAGTAATACCTGTTACACCAATGGGAGAACCTGCAAATTCAGAAGATATACAAGGTCAAGTTCAAACAGGAAAACCTATATTTAAAAATGGAGATGATGCAAATACTCCACTTGAGGCAAGTGAAGGAAACCCTGCTAAGTTAGTTAAACCTGACGGAACTCTTGTCGATAAAATGGACGCTATGAAAAATGGAGTAAAAGTCGGAGAATATAAAATTGATCCATTAACAGGCGTAGTAACATTTACTCCAAATAAAGATTTTGTTGGAAAACCTGACCCTGCAAAAGTGCAGATTAGAGATGCAAATGGAACACCTGTGGAGGCTCTTTATTCTCCAACAGTAGTACCTGTAACTCCTGAAGGTAGACCAAATAAATCAGTAGGAAATCAAGGGGAAACTCAAAGTAAAAAAGTTGAATTTACTCCGGGCGATGAAAATGTGCCTATGGACGATACTGTACCTGCAACATTTGAAGATGGTAGTACATCTAAAACTATAGAAGGCGAAGGAACATATACAGTAGCACCAAATGGAACTGTAACATTTGTGCCTGAACCTACATTTATAGGACCTGCTAGCGGAGTAACAGTAGTAAGACAAGATACAAATGGAACTAAAGCAAAAGCTAAATATACACCTTTTGTAAATGCAATTGCAATTACTGGCGTTAATAAAGAGTCAAGTGGTATGATTAATCAGCCACAATCAGAAACTGTCGAATTTAAAAATGTATTGTCAGGGGATAAATTTATTCCGAACGCTGATAATCCTGTGAAACTTGTTGACAATGATGGAAATCTTGTTGATACTTTATCGGTTGACGGAGAAGGAACTTATACTATAAATCCTGAAACGGGAGAAGTAACATTTACACCTGAAAAAGGCTTTGTAGGAGAGGCAAGCAGCGTAACTACTAGATATACTAATAAGCTTACAGGAAAGACTGCAGATGCGAAGTACACTCCAACTGTAAAAGCTACAACAGAGTGGACTACAGAAAACGGAACAGTGCTTAAAGAAAAAGTAACTGCTACTGAAATAAAAGACGAAAAAACATTTAGTGGATATAAATTTGTTGAAACCGTGGATACTGCTACAGGTAAAAAACACATTTATAAGAAGTTAATTAAGACAGAGTGGGTAACAGAAGACGGAACAGCACTTAAAGATTCTGTATTAGATGAAAGCGGACAGCCAAAGAAAGTCATAGAAGGTTATAAGTTCGTAAGAACTGATACGGACGACGAAGGCAACCAAAAACACATCTATAAGAAACTTGTTAAGACAGAGTGGGTGGATACTAATGGTAAGAAACTTGAAGAGCCTGTATTAGATGAAAACGGACAGCCAAAGAAAGTCATAGAAGGTTATAAGTTCGTAAGAACTGATACGGACGATGAAGGCAACCAAAAACACATCTACAAGAAACTTGTTAAAACAGAGTGGGTTGACGAAGATGGAAACAAACTTGAAGAGCCTGTAACTGCCACAGACACTAAAGAGAAGAAAGACATAGAAGGCTATACATATATAACTAGCTCAACAGATAAAGACGGAAACTTAAAACACATTTACAAGAAAAATGACCCTACACTTGAAACTACATTTGTAGATGAAAATGGAAAAGAACTTTCTCCTAAAGTAGAGGGAACTCAAGAAAGTAAGAATATAGAAGGTTATAAACTTGTAAAAACAGAGATATTAGGAACAGGTAATATAAAACATATTTATAAGAAACTTGTTAAGACAGAGTGGGTTGATGAAGATGGAAACAAACTTGAAGAGCCTGTAACTGCCACAGATACTAAAGAAAAGAAAGACATAAATGGCTACAAGTTTGTGAGAACTGATACGGACGAAACAACCGGAAATGTAAAACATATCTACAAGAAATTTGTTGATACTAAATGGGTAGACGAAAACGGAAACGAAATCAAAGACCTAGTTAGTGGTGGAGAGTTTGACAAAGACCATCCTGATACGATTACAAAAGACGGAGTTACTTACTATAAAGATGAGACAAAACAGCCGATAGAGGAAGACGTAGTAAAAACGTACTTCTATACAAGAGAAAAAGTTACAAAGTTTGTAGATGAGAACCATAATGAAGTTAATGTCAAAGATGCAGACAAGGGTAAAGCTTTTGTATTAGATAATGATGCTCCAGCAGAAATAGACTTTGGCGGAGCTAAATATTATAAATCAGAAACAGCACCTACAATAGACGGAAATACAAAGACAATATTCTATACAAAAGAAAAGACTACAGAGTGGGTCGATGAAAAAGGTAAAGAATTAAAGCCGCTAGAAAAAGGTAAAGACATTAAAGATAAGGGCGCTGTTGAAGGATATACTTTCGTTGAAACGGTTGATACGCCAACAGGTAAAAAACATATCTTCAAAAAAATTCCTGCAGATAAGGTAATAACAAAGTGGGAAGATGAAGAGGGGAATACTTTAAGACCGCTTGTAGAAGATACTGTTTACGACAAAGATAATCCCGATACAATACAAAATATTGAAAACGGAAAAGTTGTAACTTACTACAAGAAGGAAACTGTAGACGGAAAAGGCGAAAAGACTTACGTATATAGTAAAGAAAAGCAAACTAAATACTTAATCAATGGAACAGAAGTAGAAATTAGTGATACTATAAAGGGTAAGGAATTTGCAGATAAGAAAGACGAAATAGTAAAAGACGGTAAGACATATTTATTAGTAGATGCTAATGGAGTAGTTGATGGTAAAGTTAAGAAGTATTATTATGCACTAAAAGCTGCACCACTTGTACCTGCTAAAAAAGTGACTAAATGGGTAACAGACGATAAAGAGCCGGTAGAACTTAAAACACCTGAAAAAGCTGATGATTATAAAGATGGCGACGAGGTTATCAAAGTAATAAATGGCGATGAAGTTGTTAAGTACTATCTAACTGAAAAAGACCCTGAACCTAAAAAAGGTGTTAAAACTTATGTTTACACTAAAGAAAAGGTTACAAAGTTTGTAGATAAGGCTACGGGTAAAGAAATTGAAATAACAGTAAAAGACAAAGATTTTGCTGGTAAAAAAGAAATACCGGGATATATCTATAACGGCGAAAAAGAAGTAAATGGCGAAAAAATATATGAGTATGATAAAGCTAAACTTACAGAGTGGGTTGATGAACTTGGAAACAAACTTCAAGAGCCTGTTACAGCAATAGATACTAAAGATAAGAGAAATATAGATGGTTATACATTTGTTAAGACAACTACAGATAAAGACGGAAATGTAAAACATATCTATAAGAAAATAGTTGAAACTACATTTGTAGACGGAGAAGGTAACCCAATTGCTGACAAAGAAATTGGAGCTAAAAATAGCAAGCCTATAGAAGGATATGAATTAGTAGGAACTGAAATAGATAAAGACGGAAACGTAAAACATATCTATAAAAAGTTAGTTAAAACAGAGTGGGTTGACGAAAAAGGAAACGAACTTGAAACACCTGTATTAGACGAAAACGGACAGCCAAAGAAAGAAATAGAAGGCTATAAATTCGTTGAAACAACTACAGATAAAGATGGAAACGTAAAACATATCTATAAAAAGTTAGTTAAAACACAGTGGGTTGATGCAGACGGAAAACCACTTGTAGAACCTTTATTAGACGAAAACGGACAGCCAAAGAAAAAAATAGAAGGCTATAAATTCGTTGAAACAACTACAGATAAAGACGGAAATGTAAAACACATCTATAAGAAGTTAGTTAAGACAGAATGGGTTGATACAGAAGGAAATCCAATTCAAAATCCTGTAACTGATACAGATACTAAAGACAAAAAAGACTTTAACGGATACACATTTGTAACGACTTCAACAGATAAAGACGGAAATGTAAAACATATTTACTATAAAAATCCGGCACCTAAAGTTTTAGTAACAACATTTGTTGATGAGGCAGGAAATCCTATTTTACCACAAGAAAATGGCGCTCAAAATAGTAAAGAAATTGACGGATATGAACTTGTAAATACAGAAGTAGACAAAGACGGAAATATTAAGCATATCTATAAGAAACTTTATAAGACAGAGTGGGTTGATGAAAAAGGAAACGAACTTGAAACTCCTGTGGTAGCTACTGACCTTAAACCTGCTAAGGCGATTGAAGGATACGAATTAGTAGATACAAAACAAGATGAGAAAACAGGTAATGTAAAACACATTTACAAAAAACTTGTTAAGACAGAGTGGGTTGATGAAAAGGGAAATCCTCTTGAAACTCCTACTTTAGATAAAAAAGGACAACCGTCTAAAGAAATACTTGGATACAAACTTGTGGGAAGTAAAACTGACGCAAACGGAGATGTAAAACACACTTACAAGAAGTTAGTTAAGACGCAGTGGGTAGACACAAATGGAAATGAACTTGAAAATTCTATTACTGATATAGAAGGACAACCTAAAAAGGTTATAGAGGGTTATACATTTGTAACGACTTCAACAGATAAAGACGGAAACGTAAAACATATCTACAATAAAGTTATAGACACTAAAGTAGTTAAAACAACGTTTGTAGATGAAAATGGAAAGGTTATTTCTCCACAGGAACAAGGGGTTAAAAACAGCAAAGAAATTGACGGATATATACTTGTTAAGACTGAAGTAGATAAAGACGGAAATGTAAAACATATATATAATAAAGTTAAAGAACCTAAAAAAGTTAATACGACGTTTGTAGATGAGAAAGGGAAACCTATTTCTCCACAAGAAAAAGGCGCTAAAAACAGTAAAGAAATTGACGGATATGTACTTGTTAAGACTGAACTAGACAAAGACGGAAATGTAAAACACACGTACAGAAAAGCCAAAGCAGAAGTTAATACAACGTTTGTAGATGAGAAAGGAAAACCTATTTCCCCACAAGAAAAAGGCGCTAAAAACAGCAAGAAAATAAAGGGTTACGTTTTAGTTAATACAGAGATAGATAAAGACGGCAACGTAAAACATATTTACAAGAAAGTAATAGCACCTAAAGAAATTAATACAACGTTTGTGGACGAAAAAGGAAAGCCTATTTTACCGCAAGAAAAAGGCGCTAAAAATAGCAAAAATATTAATGGATATGTGCTTGTTAAGACAGAGATAGGAAAAGACGGAAATGTAAAACATATCTATAAGAAAGTAGAAGAACCAAAGAAAGTAACAACAAGCTTTGTAGATGAAAAGGGAAATCGTTTAGATGAAACAATAATAGATACTAAAGGACAACCGAAGAAATCTATCAATGGCTACGAATATGTAACTACAGAAACAGATGCATCAGGTAATGTGATACACCGTTATAAGAAGATTAAGGAATTAACTACATCATTTGTAGATAAGGATACTAGAAAGAGCGTAAGCCCTTCAGTAGACGGAATAGTTCCTAATAAAGTAATACCGGGTTACACTTACTTTACAAAAGAAACAGATGGTGCAGGAAATGTGACTTATGTTTATACTAAGATTGAAAAAGCTAAAGAAATAGTAACTACATTTGTAGATGAAAACAATAAACAAATAGCTATAACAATCGTAGACGGAAAAGGACATTCTGAAAAGAATATACCGGGATATAAATTCATTAAGAGTACGTTTGATAAAGACGGAAATATTAAGCATATTTACAAAAAAGTTACAAAAGAAATTAGTACATCATTTGTAGATACAAAAGGCAACGTGCTTTCTGAAACTATAGTTGATAAGACTGTAAAAGCAAGGAAAAACATATCAGGATATAGATACGTAAGGACAGAAGAAGACAAAGACGGAAACGTAACGTACGTGTACAAGAAATTAGTACAACTTCCAAAGACAGGCGACGGAAGAAATCCAGTTGACTACGCTAAATTTGCAGGAATAATCGGACTTATAATTTTAGGATTAGGAATTGGTCTTAAAAGAAAGAAATAAAAAAGTTTAGATTTAAGTTGACTATATGTTGACAAAAAACGCTCTCAAATTTATAAGTTTGGGGGCGTTTTTTACTTTATTTTTTTAATAATTTTATAGGTATATGTATGTAAATCTTTATATAATTAAGTTTAAAAAAATAAAATGATTTTTTATAATGAATAATAAAAATATGATAAAAATTATTAGAAAAAAAAAAGAAATTGTGTTATAATTATGTCATCAAATTATAATTGGTTGAATATATCTAAATAACTGTTTATTTAATCAGTATGGGAGGGAATTATGAATCAAGAGTGGCAAGGTTTTAATAAAGGTAAGTGGTGCGATAAAATAGATGTTGCAAATTTTATTAAGTTAAACTACACACCTTATTATGACGATAGTTCGTTTTTAGAAGGACCTACAGATGCGACTAATAAACTTTGGGAAAAAGTTATGGAACTTACTAAAAAAGAACGTGAGGCAGGTGGAGTTTTAGATATGGATACTGATGTAGTATCTACTGTATCTTCACACGGAGCAGGTTATATTAATAAAGATTTAGAAACTATTGTTGGTGTTCAAACTGATGAGCCTTTTAAGAGATCTTTACAACCTTTTGGTGGAATTAGAGTTTCAGCATCTGCTTGCGAATCTTACGGTTATAAGGTAAGCGATGATTTAATGAATATATTTACAAAGTATAGAAAAACTCACAATCAAGGCGTGTTTGACGCATATACTCCTGAAATGTTACTTGCTAGAAAGTCGGGAATAATTACAGGATTACCTGATGCTTATGGTAGGGGTAGAATTATCGGAGACTATCGTAGAGTTGCGCTTTATGGTGTAGATAAACTTATAGAAGATAAGTTAAATCAAAAAGCTACGACTTCTTATGATATGTCTGATACTGATGTTATAAGACTTAGAGAAGAACTTTCTGATCAACTTTCTTCACTTATGGAGTTAAAAGAACTTGGAAAAATTTACGGTTTTGATATTTCTTCTCCAGCTAAAAATGCAAAAGAGGCTATACAGTGGCTATACTTTGGATATTTGGCAAGTGTTAAAGAGCAAAACGGCGCTGCTATGAGTTTGGGTAGAACTTCTACATTTTTAGATATATATATACAAAGAGATTTAGATAATGGTGTTATCACAGAAAAAGAAGCACAAGAAATGATAGACCATTTCATAATGAAACTTAGAATAATTAAATTTGCAAGAACACCGGAATACAATCAACTATTTTCAGGCGACCCTACTTGGGTAACTGAATCTTTAGCAGGTATGGCTACAGACGGAAGACCGCTTGTTACAAAGACTTCTTTCAGATATTTACATACTTTGACTAATTTAGGTACTGCGCCTGAACCAAACCTAACAGTTCTTTGGTCTAAAAATTTACCTGAAAACTTTAAAAAGTTCTGTGCAGAAATGTCTATCAAGACTTCATCTATTCAGTATGAAAATGATGACCTTATGCGTCCTATGAAAGGCGATGATTATGCTATAGCTTGTTGCGTATCATCTATGGTAGTAGGTAAGGAAATGCAATTCTTTGGCGCTAGAGCAAACCTTGCTAAATGTTTACTTTACGCTATCAATGGCGGTGTAGATGAAAAATCAGGTATGCAAGTTGGACCTAAATATATGCCGATAACTTCTGAATATTTAGACTTTGATGAAGTTTATGAGAAGTTTGATGTAATGATGGAGTGGCTTGCAGAACTTTATGTAAACACTTTAAACATTATACACTATATGCACGATAAGTACTGTTATGAAAAAATGCAAATGGCTCTTCATGATAGAGATGTAAAGAGATTTTTTGCAACAGGTATGGCTGGTCTTTCAGTTGTTGCAGACTCTTTAAGCGCTATAAAATATGCTAAAGTTAAGACTATAAGAAATGAAGAAGGTCTAGTTGTAGAGTACGATATTGAGGGCGAATATCCTTGTTATGGAAACAATGATGAGAGAGTTGATAAGTTTGCAGTTGATATTATAGAAACGTTTATGAATAAGATTAGAAAGCATAAAACTTATAGAAACGGCGTACCTACTATGTCAATATTGACTATAACTTCAAACGTAGTTTATGGTAAAAAGACAGGTAGTACTCCTGACGGAAGAAAGAAAGGCGAACCTTTTGCACCGGGAGCAAACCCAATGCACGGTAGAGATGAAAAGGGAGCTTTAGCGTCGCTTTCATCAGTTGCAAAACTTCCATTTGAACATTCAGAAGACGGAATTTCTAATACATTTTCTATAGTTCCAGACGCACTTGGAAAAGATTTTAAAGTATTTACAGGGGAAATAGATATAGATAAATTAAGTAATAGCCCTTGCCAAATACCAAATATTGATATTGAAGAATAAGAGTAGTAGAGTTTATATAAGGAGGTCGTTATGAAAAATAATGCACAAGTAGATAATCTAGTGGGTATGATGGACGGTTATATGGAAAAAGGCGGACACCATCTAAATGTAAACGTTTTTAATAGAGAAACTTTATTAGATGCGCAAAAGCACCCAGAAAATTATCCACAACTTACTGTTCGTGTTTCAGGATATGCTGTAAACTTCAACAAATTAACTAAAGAACAGCAAGATGATGTAATCAGCAGAACATTCCACGAGGGTATGTAATCTGAATGCAGGGAAGTATTCATTCTATCGAGACTATGGGGACTGTAGACGGTCCCGGTCTTAGATATGTAGTATTTACAGCGGGGTGTCCACTCCGCTGTAAGTATTGCCATAATCCCGATACTTGGGATATTAAAAATGGCAAACAAATGACTGTTGATAAAGTTTTAGACGATTATGAAAAGTATAGACCTTATTTGAAAAATGGCGGTATAACCGTTAGTGGTGGCGAACCTTTGGTTCAATTAGAGTTTGTTGAAAGTTTGTTTAGAGAGGCTAAAAACAGAAATATTCATACTTGTCTTGATACGAGTGGTGCAACTTTTACAAATGTTGGCAAAAGGCACGAAACTTTTATAAAATTAGCAGAAGTTACAGATTTAGTTATGCTAGATATAAAGCATATTAGGACAGACGGATATTATGATTTGGTTAAAGGTAATCTAAATGAAACTTTGGATTTCCTTAAATTTTTGTCCAAAAAAAATATAGATGTGTGGGTAAGGCACGTAATTGTAAAGGGTTATACTTATAAAAAAGAGTATTTATACGAACTTGGTTATTTGATAGGTGGATTTAGAAATATCAAGGCAATAGATGTGTTACCTTATCACGTAATGGGCGCGTCTAAATACGATGCAATGGGGATAGATTATCCGTTAGAGGGAATGGACCCTATGCCTAAAGAAAATGCAATCAAGGCTAGACAGGTTATTGAGGCGGGTATAGCCAAAAGATTACAAGATGATAAACAAAAATGATTAGCTGTTTTAATACAAAATACAGCTAATCATTTTTTATATTCTATTTTCGTTTTCGTCAAAAAAGTGTAGGTTTTCTCTATTTATTTTAACTTTTATTTCACTATTTTCTTTTAAGTCTATGTAGCTTGGAATTTTAAGAGTTATAGAGTTGTCTAAAAATATGTATTTCTCTGAACCTAAATTTTCAATAACTTCAATTTCCGCTTTAAAGTCAAAATTTTTAGTGTTTAATATAATATCTTCTGGCCTAAATGCTAGAGTTATATTGTTTTTATTTTTAAGTTTTTCTTTGTTTTTGATGTCGTTTAAGTTTATAGTAATTTTTTTGTCTTTGTTTTCTATGAAATTATCATTTATATCTACCATAAATGTATTTATTTTTGGAGTTCCTATAAATTTTGCTACAAATAGGTTTTGTGGTGTTTGGTATATGTTTTGTGGAGTGTCGATTTGCATTATTTTTCCATTATTCATAACTGCAATCCTATTGCCCATAGTCATTGCCTCTACTTGGTCGTGGGTTACGTATATAAAAGTCGTGTTTAATTTCTTATGTAGTTTGATTATTTCTGTACGCATTTGAAGTCGTAGTTTGGCATCTAAATTTGACAGCGGTTCATCCATTAAAAAAACTTGTGGTTCTCTGACTATCGCTCTACCGAGTGCAACTCTTTGCTTTTGTCCGCCCGATAGTTTTGATGGCTTTTTCTCTAATATGTCTGTTATTTCTAAATTTTCTGCTATTTTTTTTATTTTTGTATCTATTTCTTTTTTATTTATTTTTTTTAGTTTGAGAGAAAATGCCATATTTTCATATACTGTAAGGTGTGGATAAAGTGCATAATTTTGAAAGACCATAGCAATATCTCTATTTTTAGGTAGCATATTATTTATTATCTTATCGTTTAATATTATTTCTCCGCAGTCTATATCTTCTAATCCTGCAATCATTCTAAGTGTAGTTGATTTGCCTGAACCTGACGGGCCAACTAAAACCAAAAACTCATTTTCTAGTGCGTCTAAATCTATGTTTCTAACAGATTTTGTTCCGTCCTCATAAGTTTTGGATATATTTTTAAGTACTAATTTTGACATTTGTTCTCCTATTGGTAACTCAAGCCTTGTAAGTTTGGTATTTCAATGTTTAATGATGTTTTAAACTCTGTATCATTTTGAAATAGTGCTCTTGTAAACTCTGAAATATTGTAAGTGTAAGTTTTGCTATTTTTAGTTATTTTAAAGGTGTTTTCTGTATAATTTATTTTAATAACGTTTTTATTTTCAAGATATTTTATGATTTTATCCTTGTTAAGTATTTTAATCATTGATTTATTTGTGCTTATAGTTTTTTCGTCTAAATCACTGTTTAAATTACTATTTATATTTAGATACAAGTCAACTTTTTTGGCATTTGTGTTTAAATTTTTTATGCTTTCTATTAGGTTTTCTTTAACCCCTATTATATCAACTACTAAAGCATTATTTGTAGTTTTGTCTATTTCTAGTATTATAAAACCGCTTTGTAATTTATGAATTTCATATTCTTTATTTTGTTTTGGAAAAAGTCTTGCTTTAAGTAGGGTAATAATTTCATCATCTTTATATAAAAACCTTATTTTATCGGTGTTGTAGATGTTTATAAATTCAGTTTTTAAAGCGGAATTTTTAAAAAATTCATCGCTTGTAAATTTTTGTGAGTTTTTTTTGTTTTGCGTTTGTATTTCGTATTTATAATCAGAATTTACTTCAAAAAAGTTGTGTTTTTTGTAGTGATTTTTAAAGCTACTTACAAAGACTAAATCAACATTATTTTCGTTCATTTTTTTTAGGGCTTTTTCTATTAAATTTGTAGAATGTCCTTTTCTTCTGTGATTTTCGTATGTGCAAACGCCTCCTATAAATGCGGTATTAAATATTTCATTATTTACAGATAGTTTTGCGTAAAGTATATTTAACGCCGATATTGGCATTTCATTTTCATAAATGCACAACATATTTTCCATATTTTTTTCATTTATGAGTAGGGGAAATTCAAATTGCATTGTGTCTTCTAAATTTCTTTCATATCTCATTACTCTGTTTATCAGTTTTAATTTTTTTTCAAATTCGTTCATAATTTATCCTTTTATTTTGTAAGTTGCTACGCCTTCAATGAATTTGCTTTGTAGTGCTAGATAGAAAATAAGCGACGGTAAAAAACTTATTACTGCACCCGCCATTATTATACCGTAATTTACTGTGTATTGTGCCTCTAGTCCTGCAAGTCCAACGCTTAAAGTTTTTACATAATCGCCGTTGGTACTCATAATTAGTGGCCATAAAAATTCATTCCAAGCACCTATAAATGTAAATATTGCAAGTGTAGAGAGTGCAGGTTTTATCATTGGTAAAATTATTTTGTAATATATGGTAAAGGTGTTTGCTCCGTCAAGTCTAGCAGCGTTTATTAAATCATCATTTATGCCTATTATTGCCTGTCTTAATAAAAATATACCAAATGCAGTAGGTATCGGTAGTATAAGCCCTTTAAAAGTGTTTACCCAACCAAGTTTTATCATTATGTAGTAAAGTGGGGTCATAGTTACTTGCGATGGGATTATTAGAGTTAGTAGTAAAAAGAAAAATATTTTATCTCTGCCTTTAAAATCTAGTTTTGCAAAAGAAAAGGCAGCGAGTGATGAGAAAGTTAGGTTTAATACTACGCCCGAAATTGTTATAACTGTGCTATTAAAAAGGTATCTCATAAAAGAACCTTTTTTTAATATATCTATGTAGTTTGAAAAGGTTAGGTCTTTAAAGCTATAATCAAAGTTGTAGGCGGTATAAGTTACTTTAAATGATGTGTACACCATATATATAAATGGTACAATCATTGTAATTATAATACTTATGATTAGTATTTTTATTAAGATTTTAATAAAAAATTTCATCTTACACCTTTGAACTTTCTCTCTTTAATAGTTTTCTTTGGAGTATAGCTATTGTAGCAGTTATAAATAACAGCACGTTTGCTAAACTCATAGCGTATCCAATATTGTACTCTTTAAATGCCGATTCGTATATTCTCATTACTATACTTACGCTTGCGTTTGCAGGTCCTCCGCCCGTAAGCATATATATTAGGTCAAAAATTTGTATAGACCAAATGCTAGATAAAAAGACCACAAGTATTGTCGTCGGCTTTAGTAGGGGAAACGTGATGTATCTAAATTCATCTATGGCATTTACTCCGTCAATTTTTGCTGCCTCATAGTAGGTTGTCGGTATTTGCACAAGTGATGCTAGATAAATTATCATAAAGTAACCAACATTTTTCCATATACTTATAATTATTATTGTGTATTTAACCATTTCAGTTGACAGCCATTTAGGGGATAGATTAAATATTGCTACAAATTGGTTTAACGGCGATAAATCCCCGTTTAAAAGTATTCTCCAAACTACGCTTATAAGGACTGTCGACGATATTACGGGTATAAAAAGTACTGTTTTAAGTGTTTTACCTAAAAAAGTTTTTGATTTTTTATGCACTATTATAGCTAGTATCATTGCTAGTATTGTTTGAATAGGTACAGTTATAATCGCATAAAAAAATGTATTTTTTACTGCCGTGATAAAAAAGCCGTCTTTTAGTAGGTTTTTATAGTTTTCAAAGCCTATCATTGTAGCGTTTCCATAACCTTTGTAATCAGTAAAACTCACAATTATAGATATTACTATAGGTACCATATAAAATGATATTAACAGTATAGATATTGGTAATATGTATATGTATGCAGATTTTGTTTTCATAAATTTCCTTTATAAAAGTAGCCATTGAACTTTTAATCTATTTATCAATGGCTACTGTGTTATTATTTTTTTAGCAGTTTATTTGCGTATTCTGCCGATTTATTTAGTGCGTCTTTGTAAGTTTCTTTGCCTGCAGCCATAGCTTGTAAGTGTTTCCATAAGTTATTATACACTTCTACGCCGTGTGGTGCAACTATTAATGGTCTATAAATTCCATTTTTTGTTTCGATAATTTCTTTTAATCTAGGGTCGCCTTGGTAAGGTTCGTCCTTTGTAATTGGCGCTCTAGGGTGATGTTTGTGGAATTTAGTCATTGAGTCTTTACTTAGCATAAATTTCATAAGTTTAAATGCTAGTTTTTTGTCCTTTGCCTTACTCATTAGAGTTAATTGGTCAACTGATGCAAATGTGCCCATTTTTTCGTCTTTTAGCGAAAGTACAAAACCGTAGTTTAGTTTTGGAAATGATTTGTCTAAAATTTCAGTAGCGCCCGATGATAGCCATATTGTAAATGCAGCTTTTCCGGGGCCAAATACTGTTTGTAGCATTTCTTTATTGTCTTTAGTTATAGCATCTTTAGGTATTACTTTGTCCTTGTGTATCAAGTCGCTTAAAAATTTAGCAGCTTTCATACCTTTTTCATCATTGAAACGTACAGTTTTTAAATCGTCGTTATAAAGTTCTCCGCCTGCTTGCCACAGAAAACCGTACCAGTTCCAGTTTAAATCTCCAAAGAATTTTTTGCCCCAACCTTGTGCAAATCCCCATTGGTCGATTTTGCCATCGCCGTCAGTGTCTTTTGTAGCTTTTTTTGCTATTCTTCTAAAGTCTTCCCAAGTAACGGGCGGTTTTTCGCCTATGCTCTTTAGTATGTCTTTATTGTAAAATAGTACTGCAGGGTTTGCTGCCTCAATTGGAAAACCGTATGTTGCACCAAGCATTTTTCCGTATTCTAGGTATATATGATTTTTTTTATCATTTTCATCCAAATAAGGGTCTAATTTTTCTACAGCTTTCATTTCTATAAACTGTGGAAACATTTCTGCGTACATATATCCAACATCAGGTCCCTTGTCTGCTACTATTGCAGTCATATATGTTTCAGGGTAGTTTTCCCAAGGTATAATTTGTAATTTGACTTTAACGTTGTTTTTCTTGCCAAATTCGTCAAGTATAGGTTTCCACACTTTTTCATCATTTTCGCCAATAGGTGGTAGCCATACAGTTAGTTCTTTTGTCTTTTCATCTTTTTTTGAATTTTTAACTTCATTTTTTGATGAACAAGCTGTAAAACTTACACTTATTATTACTATAGCAAGTAATAGGGTAATAAATTTTTTCATTTTTTGTATCCTTTCTTTATTTTATTTTGCCGGCAAAATTATTATACCCTAAAAAGTGCAATTGCTATATAAAAATAACGTATTATTAGTTATTTCTATATAGCATTTTGCCTAATTGATTTTTGTTATAAATTATTTTACCAAACTATAATTCTGTCTTCTTTAGCTCTATACATACCGTCATTTTCTTTTATGTCGTAAGTTTCGTAAAATTCGTCCATATTGCTTGGTTGCATATTTGCACGAAGTTTTGTTGGAGCGTGAACATCTATTTTTAGTAATAATTTTTTATATTCATCTCTACCTTTGAATGCCCAAACCCTTGCAAAGTTTTCAAACAGTTCTGCTAGATTGTAATTTTCTTCTTCTTTTAGACAAGCTATTGCGCAGGCAAGTCCGCCAACATCTGCTAGATTTTCTGATACAACTAGAGTTCCGTTTACTTTTCCACCGTAAATTTCAACGCCGTCAAATTGTTTAATCATTTTTTCAGTAAGTTTTTTAAACTCTTTGTAGTCGTCTTCGTGCCACCAGTTGTTTAAGTTACCTTTTTCGTCAAATTGTGCGCCGTTGTTGTCAAATGCGTGAGAAATTTCGTGTCCTATTACTGCACCAATTCCGCCAAAGTTTTGGCTTTTAGTTTGCTCTAAACTGTAAAATGGCTTGTTTAGTATTGCCGCAGGGAAACAGATATTATTGTCTGTTGCATTGTAATATGCGTTTACCGTGCATGCAGGCATTCCCCATAAATTGTGGTCAACTTTAGTGTTGTATTTTTGCATTTTGTCTAGTTCGTGAATTTTTATGTTTCTAATGTAGTTTTCAAACATATTTTCGTTTTCATTGTAAGTAATTTTTTTGTAGACTTCTTGCATTTTGTCAGGGTAACCTAACATAACGCTTATATTTGAAAGTTTGAGTATTGCCTTTTCTTTAGTTTCTTCTCTAAGCCAAGTATTTTCTTTTAATCTCTTTTGGTACATAGCAATTATCTTGTTTACTATGTCGTATATGTCCTTTTTAGCCTCTTCGCCAAAGTACTTGTGTCCATAGTAAAGTCCTACAACTTCAGAGAATAACTCCATAGCCTTTTCAAACGCAAATTTTTCTGTGTTTTTAGGCTCTTTGATACCTTTTAATATGTTTTCGTATCTAGCTTTTATTATTCTCATATCTTCTGTGAATAAATCACTCACGTGATAAACAAATTTAACTAATAGTAAAGCTCTTATTTTTTCAACGTTTTCATCGTTGTATATGTTGTTTAAGTTTTCAAAGAAAATAGGTTGAGTTATAGAAATTTCGTCTAAATCAGTTTTTATAAAGTGTTCAATATTAGCTTTGAAATCTATATAATTACTTGTTTTTTGTAAATCGCTATAAGAAATTTTGTTGTACATTTTAGTATAATCAGCTAATTCTTCCGCAGATTTCATATAATTAACAGTTTCTTCGTCTAGTTCTAAAGCTAGATTTAAGTATTTTTTTGCGTTTTCTATTTCAAATTTTTCAAATAGTTCAGTTACTACTTTTTTAAATTCATTTAAAAGCTGATTTTTGCGGTCTAAATCGTCCACGTAAAACTCTTTGCTAGGAAGTATAGTGTCTGGAACATCTACATACAAAATGTTTTTATCTGCGTCTTTAAAACTTGAATAAACAAACGAGTTAAATAGCGATGCAAGTCCTATTTCTCTAAATTTTATTAAAATAGTATTTAATTCTTCTTTAGTTTTAAAGTTTTTAATTAGGTCTACAATTTTGTAAAATTCTCCGTCTTTTTTAACTTCTCTGTTTTTATTTTCTATTATTGAACGATAGAATTTTAGGTAGTGTACCATTTCAGGTGTTACGAACTCATCGTCAAAGTTAAGCGTTTTAAAGTCGTTTAATAAAAGCTCTTCTATATCCATAGCTATTTTTACAAACGCACCTATAGAAGTTTTATCTTCAGGAATTTCAAGATTTGCTAAATATTCTTTATTTACCGCCTCATATAAGTCGTCTTTGATTAAATTTTTATCTATCATATTGTTACCTCCATATTTTATAGTTTTATTTGATAGTTACATATGGTAGTATAGCATAAAAACTTATTTTTATAAACTAAATAGGTTTATATTAACAAGGATTAATAGCTTTAATGCAAGGATATTAAATTTTATTAATACTCTTTATAATCTATCGTATTGAAAGAATTGCTATAGTAATATATAATATGTTTTAAGACTTAATAGGAGATGTGTATGATAGTAAAAAAAATAAATGCGAAATCAAATTTTGATTTTAGGAATTTATTTGGCATTGAACTAGAAAAAATATTACCATTTGAGAGTTTAGAAGAAAATTTGTTTGACATAAATCAGTTAGATAGTGATTTATATATGTATATTAGAAACGATTTTTATATTGGTAGTATTAAAGAAATTGCGGAAATTTTAGAAAAGTTAGAAAAAGAAGTTCTATTAGTTTATGAAAATGAAATTGTTGCTTTGATAAGTGATAAAGAGCTTAATGTTAAGGATTTTAATGATTTTAACTGTGAAAAAATATGTCTTGATAAAAATGATGAAAATATTTTGGTAAACAGTTCTAAAACGCTTCAAAAACTTATAAACTTTGTAAAAATTAGGACAAATACAAGGCATTTAGAAAATGGCGTTTTAATTTTAGATATTAATAGCACATATATTTCTGAAAAAGCAGAGATAGAAAGTGGTGTTATTATAAAGCCTTATTCAAATATTTATGGAAATAGCGTTATTTCAAAAGGGGCTATAATAGGTCAAAATGTAAATATACAAAATTCTAAAATTGGAGAAAGGGCAAAAATAATAAACGGCTCAAATATTACAGATTCTGTGATAGAAAGTGAAGTTGTGGTTGAAAACTCAACAATTGTCGAGTCTTTTGTAGGAAGTAACACAAAAATAGGACCTTACGCATATTTAAGACCAAATAGTAAAATAGGTAAAAATGTGAAAATAGGCGATTTTGTCGAAGTTAAAAATTCTACTATGAAAGACGGTTCAAAAGCATCTCATCTTTCTTATATTGGAGATAGTGATGTTGGAGAGCGTGTAAATATTGGTTGTGGGGTTGTGTTTGTAAATTACGACGGTAAAAACAAGCATAGAACTGTGGTTGGAGATGATACGTTTATAGGTTGTAATGTGAATTTAGTGTCGCCTGTAAATGTTGGTAGCAGTGCCTTTATAGCTGCAGGGTCTACCGTAACAAATGATGTAAAAGATAAGCAATTTGCGATTGCAAGGGAAAGACAAGTTAATAAAGACGGTTGGTCGTTAAAGAAAAAAGATTAAAAAGTATAGGCAAAGGTTATGTATAATGGAGGGAAAAATGCATAATAGGGGTAAAAAAATTAAGTTATTTGCTGGTAATTCTAATCTAGCTTTAGCAGATAAAATAGCTAAAGAACTTGGAATACCGCTTGGAGATGCTGTTGTAAGCACATTTTCTGACGGAGAAATTACAGTAAATATAAACGAAACTGTAAGGGGTGCAGATGTGTTTGTTGTACAATCTGTAAGTCCACCGCACGTAAACAAATATCTTATGGAACTTTTGATTATGATAGATGCGCTTAAAAGGGCATCTGCTGGCAGAATAATAGCAGTAGTACCTTATTATGGTTATGCTAGACAAGATAGGAAAGCAAAACCGAGAGATCCAATTTCAGCTAAACTTGTAGCGGATATACTTACAACTGCGGGTGCGGATAGAGTTTTAACTATGGATCTTCACGCTAGTCAGATACAAGGGTATTTCAATATACCTGTCGACCACTTAATTGGCGGACCTATACTTGCACAGCACTTTAAGAAAATGGATATCGAAGACTTAGTTGTAGTAGCGCCCGATTTAGGTAGCGTAACTAGGTCAAGAGATTTTGCAGAAATTTTGAATGCTCCTATTGCTATAATTGATAAGAGAAGACCTATGGCAAACGTGTCAGAAGTTATGAATATAATAGGCGATGTTGAGGGCAAAAACGTTATTCTGTTAGACGATATGATAGATACTGCGGGAACAATAACTAATAGTGCCAACGCACTTAGAGAGTACGGCGCAAAAACTGTTTATGCTTGTTGTACGCACGGCGTTTTATCGGGACCAGCACTTGACAGAATAGAAAAATCTGTTATTGAAAAGCTGATAGTTTTAGATACTATATATCTACCTGATGAGATGATATTAGATAAAATGGAAGTTTTATCAGTAGCTAGCTTTTTTGCAGAGTCAATTAGAAGAGTGTTTAATAACGATTCTGTAAGTAAAATGTTTAAGTAGTAATATTTGTTAAAGAGTGAGGTTGGGTTATTTCACTCTTTAATGAGATTTGGAGAACTTATGAAAAAAAATGTTTTAGTTACTTTAATTGTTTTTTCTCTATTTTTGAGTGCTTGCGGTAATAGTGATACTCAAAATAAAGACGAAAAAACTACTCAAAATAAAGACAAAGCAAAAAAATTAGTCCTTAAAAATGGCAGAAATAGTAATGTAGAAAATTTTGATATAAAAGTGGCTACTGATTTATCAAAACTTGTAATGAAAACTATAAATAATAGCGAAGTTCATATTTTAGATTATAAAAAAGAAGTTGTAGTTATTAATTTTTTTAAAACAACTTGAGGCACTTGTTCGCTGGAGGCTCCAGTGTTTAATAAAATTAATGCTAGTAAAAAAGCAGTAGTTATTTATGTAAATGTTGGCGAAGATAAGTCAATAGTTGAAAAATACATAAAAGATAATGATTTGAATATGAACGTCGTGCTTGACAAAAATAGAAAAATCGCTAATGCGTTTGGTATATCGACATTTCCAACAACTGTGTTTATAAACAAAAAATGCAAAGTTATAGGAATTGTGCCAACTGCGCTAGATGAAAACGCTTTAAGCACGATAGTTAAAGATATAGAATCGGGAAGTATAAATACCAAAAAAATAAAAAATCCGTAAGGGTTTTGTAGAGTTATGTAAAGTTAAAAAAGAGTTAAAAAGTATTTCCCCCTTGAATTTTCGGGGGGGGTAGAATATGAAAAAGATTATAGCAAGTGTTTTAATAATAATGGCATTAGCAACAACTCTAACTGTTTATGCAGATGGAGGGATAAATATAACTGAAAGAAGGAAAAAGGAAGTTACAAAATATTTACAATATAACTTCCATCCTTTATGGTATGGTGATACATTTGATTTTCAAAAATATTTGGAATATTGTATATATATAAATATTTACAAAGATATACCAGTAGCATATGTAGGAGATTGTTTTACACCTATTGAAATGTATGATGATAAATATATAAATAAATTAAGAAAAGGTTTATTTTTTAAAATATTAATACTTTCAGATAAAATGAAAAGAGGTCAGCAATCTATAATTAAATTAATACCTATAATATATTATAGGTAAAAAAATATTACAGAAGTATAAAGTAAAATTTATACTTCTTTTTTATGGATTACATTTAAATTTTATTTTTGTTATGATTTAATTTATTTTAAGTATAATTATATTTTATTGGAGGAAGTTTTGAAAAAAAATAAATTAAATCATAGTATATATACTACATTAGCATTAATAATATTACTATTAGGAATATTAGTTATTTCATTAATGCTTGATACAAAAATATATGCATTAACTTTTGCTGATAATATTAAAATAGATAGTAAAAAAACACCTAATTCAAAAGGATTAGGATATTCTAAATACTTAGATGAATCTGAAAGAAAACAACAAGAAATAGTTAATAATATATATAATGGACTTGAAAAAAATATTTCAAAGAATGTTCAAGAAAGTATATATCAAAATAGGAAGTTCTACCTATTATTTTAAAAGTTTTGAAAAAAATTAGAATTAAGTCTTTTACTCAATGATAAAACGTATTATAATATAGTTGAAAGAATATTAAATAAACTATATTAAATAAAAAAGAAAGAAAAACACATGTCTAAAAATAAAATTTTAAAAAATAATAATTTGGATAAATTAGAAATCTCATCAGTTATCGTTATGAAAATTAAAAATAAATTAAATATAACTCTTAAAGAAAATGAAATTTATATAGATAGAGAAGGTATTAAAAAACATATTTACAAGAGGGGGCATAGTGAAGTATATGAATTTATTGATAAAATTGACGAAATAGTTTCAAATCCAGATTATATAGGTATAAATCCTAATGAAAAAGGAGTAAGCTTTGAAACTATAAAGTTAATTAAAAAGAATATTTTAGTTGGTATAAAGTATGATTATAAAAACAAGTATTTTTATGTTTCATCTATGTATGAAAAGTACGATAGGCAATTAGAAAAAATGATAAAAAGTAAAAGAATAAAGAAATTTTAGTTGATTAAATTAGAAAAATGTGCTATAATGTACTAGTTATTGAAGTAGAAAAGACGCTCTACGCACCTATTGTTAGGTATTTGAGATGGTGGAACGGTCGCCCACCCAATAATTATTTTATAAAAAAAGCAATTACATAGGTAGTTGCTTTTTTTGTGTATAAAAATAATAGCAAAAACGATTTTTTGGAACATCTTATATAGCTTTTGATTTCAACAATAAAACTTTTTATTCTACTTACTATTATTTATTTTGTTCTTTAAAAACGGGTAAATAAAACGAGCTCTTAAAAATAATTTTAAAAGTTATTTAAATAATTGATATTTTTATTTATTAAATAATTCTGAATGTGTACCAATTCTGTTAAGAACTAAAACTAATACATCTTCAATATACTCATATATTAATAGCCAATCAGGTTGAATATGACATTCTCTACTATTCTTATAATTTCCTATTAAAGAATGGTCTTTATATTTAGAATCTAATTTTTTACCCTCTGCTAGTATCTCGATTACATTTAACATTTCTTCTATTGGTCTATGTTGTTTTTTAGCTTTTTTTAAATCTTTTTTAAATTGATTAGTAAACTTTACCTCATATTTCATATTTTTAATGCTTTCTTTAATTCATCAATATTATTATACCCTTTAATATTTGAATCTTTAGCTATTCTTTTACCTTCTTCAATAGCAGCTATAGTTATAGCGGTAGGTTCATCGATTTTTAATTCAAATGGAATACCATTTTCTCTAATAACTGCTCTAAGAAAAATATTAACAGCAGTAGTCATATTTAATCCTAAATTAGAACATATATTTTCTACTTTTTCTTTAACTTCTTTATCTGTTCTAATATTTAAATTTGTTGTTGCCATAAATATCGCCTCCTTTTGCTATAATTATAAACATTTATAACGCTTTTGTCAACATTTATGCGTACAATGTAATGCTTTTATATAAGTTTATTGTTTAAATGTATCAAATTCATTATTAATAGCTACTTTTTTGTACTTAAAATTATTATTTTAGTAAATATTTATAAGGAAAATAGAAAAATTTATTAATGGATATTTAAATGGATATTTAAAGAAAGATTTTTAACGGAAAGTAAGTTTAATATAAGTATGAAAAAACTTTTCTCAATACTAAACTACTTCAATTTATAAGCAAAGTTATACTTGTATCCTTTTCTTGACAAAGTATATAAAATGTAATACAATGTATTACATAAAGGGGGTTATTTATTATGACTATATCTTTAAGATTAAATGAAACGGACACTATGCTTTTTAAAAATTATGCTAAAATGCACGGAATTACTGTGTCTGAATTAATAAGAAGTTCTGTTATTGAGCGTATTGAGGACGAATATGATTTA